>CEOJ01083174.1_pt1 | contig 13077 bp, 12 predicted proteins | sample 530281 | NCBI WGS metagenome assembly CEOJ01 (sample SAMEA2619879, study PRJEB7988) | marine metagenome | isolation source: saline water (ENVO:00002010), including | reverse complement strand
TGTGCTTTTTAGATATTTATAAAAAAACCGAGCATTTTACTGCTCGGTGTATATCAGTATCCTCCAGTATTATTGTTGTCGTAATTTACAAGAATTAAATTATAAGAAACTGTTATTCTCTCAGATTCAGTTTGCTTTACATTAACTTCATGCATCAGTGGTGCAGGGAAAAGTAGCATTTCACCCACCTTTGGATTATGTACGTAATTAATACTTGGGAAAATGGTTGGTTGACAATCATCATCTTTAACATAGATGATAGAGGAAAAATCTCCTGCATGGTTATGGATTGGATTATCATCACCTTTATATGTGAAATTCATCCAAATATCATATCCATCATAATGACCAGGACTATCTCTCATTGCCACAGAACGATTATAATCACCCATCGGTTGTCTCAATGGATGTTTAATAGTTTTTAAGTATAATTCAGCTAGCTGAATAGTATAACCTAAGAAATAACTATTATCAATATACTTTTTAGCAATACCAGTTTGATATGAATTGTGTCCTGTACCAACGTTACGATGATTCAAAAGTTCTGCATATTCATCATCTTTAATTGACCGACAAGGTTCAATCCAACTCTCAACTTCACCGAAAATTCTATCGGGAAGTTGTACAGACATGATCATATTTGGAGTTTGACCAATCAAACTTACATCACCAAAAATTTCTTCAAGTGTTTTCATAATTACCTCGCCATATCATATGCACAATGGGCACGTTTTCCATCAGCAAGTACATAGTGAAAGAATACTTGATGATAGAAAGTATCATCCTCTTGATTTAGTTTACGAATAAAATGATTACCGGTATGTCTTGACACAAGTGGTTCACGCCAATGTGGTCTTTCACATCCTTTGTAAATCATACCATCACCAGGATTCAAACAAACTGAGCGTTTCTCACCACCTTTTAGAACTTCTGATTTATCTTCATTGTAGGTATCAGGAGTTTTAATCCAAAGTGGCCAACACTCATCAAGGTTAGTGCTGATGTGTACACTAACAGATATTTCACAAGCATCTCTATCAGCATGAATTGTTAATTCTTGTCCGGCAAAATAAAATCTATCATAATAATACGTATTATATAATTTTCTACCGATAATCTCTTCAAGCTTAAGACGAATACCAGTATGAATATGTTTATATTGCGGATGCGTATAAACAGCTAGTGAACCTTCTACCTGTCCTTCAAGAGGTGTAAAATTAAACTGATCGGGTTTAGTGCCCCAATAGTTTATTTGCCCCCTTTCTTCTGGAACTGGACGAAGAAGTTCCTCAACATTCCACAAATCTTTTACTACAAGATATCCATCCTTTTCAAACTGTTCGTTCCTAGTCCAGGAAGTTCCAGTATTATGAAACTCTTGCGCTTGAAGACTTTCTAAAGTCATTGCTTCTGCCATGATTTACCTCACTTCCAACGAGGACCAACAGTCCAACCAACGATAGATTTACGGAGACCAGATTTAACAGGGAGAACTCGATGTTGTGTTCGAGAATCAAATAAAATTACAGTTCCTCGTTTACGTGGTGCAAAGTAACCTTTCCCAGCCTCATCAAGCAATTGAAGGTTTCCACCTTCATAATCATCAGGATCAGAAAGTTGAAGAACAAATGAAAGTTTACGAACCAGTTCAGTATTTTCATTAACAAAGTCACTTGCTCTCCCTTCCATTCTATTACCAACAGTTTCTGGTTTATAATGACCTGCAAGACCAGAATCATTATGCCAACTGTAAAACTGTCCAGGACCATATTGAGTATACTGCATGGATTCACCATCAATACATCTCAGATCATACAAAAAGTTTTCACGATTTGCACGTTCAATATAATGCCACATGAAACCACCCAACCAATGAGTGGTTGGCACCCATGCATTCTTTGAATTTCTTTTATCTTTATTCAGTGCATCTCCCATAAGACGAGAGTCACCCATCTCTTTATCAAAAGTATCGGCAAGATCTTTTTCTAAAATAGTGACAATGTCTTCAGGAATATCACTGAAGTACCAAACACTCTGAAATGCCAATTTTCACACTCCTATTGTTCAATTTTAATTATAGTTCAATAATGACTTTATGTCAATTATTATTCTGCTGGAGGAGCTACAATTGCTTCACTTTCTTTCCATTCTCCATTTTCTTCATCCCACAACCAAATTTGTCCATTCTCGATCATGCCCGAAGTCAGTTCAGGTTCTGGCATTGGTGCTTTCCATTCCTTTGTATTTGCATCAAGAATCCAAGAAGGATATGGTTGTGGTGGAATGAATAGATCATTTTCACTATCAAAAGTAAATCCTACTCCAGCATACCTTCCTCTGATATTACCGTTGTAAGAAGTTTGAGCCCATTTAGTGTTTTCACCAAAAAGACCTTTCAAGTAAGCAATTCCAATTGCTTCATCTTCAACACCACTTGCATCGGCAGTATCACTATTTGCAACAACAATAACCCTTGTTACAACATCGTTTGAATCTAATTCAGCAAAATGAGCCATTTTAAGTAAGTACCTCTCTTGTTTTTATTTATTATACCAGATCCGCTGGGTATGCGTATCTAATCATAGCGACACCCGAACCACCTCTGCCACCACGGTATGATGGGACAGAATTTCTTCCACCACCACCGCCACCACCAAGTCGAGCAGCACCATCTTGTGCATAGTTGGTTGAAGTAGGATGTCCAGGATATGGGGTATAAACTGGTGGTCCTACAGGAACTGGAGCTGAATTACCAGATCCGTTTCCACCACCACCTATACCACCTTGCCCACGGTAATGGTTTGATGGTGGTGGTGATGCACCACCGCCGCCACCACCAGCAAAGTAACCATTTTCAGAACGTTCTAATGTATCACTTGGAAAATCTGATTCTGGAATAACTCCAGGGGAGAAAATTTCAGTAAATGGAAATTCAGAAACTTGTATCCCAGCACCGCCAGTTCCACCATAATAATAATTAGAAGTAGGATAATTATTGGTATCGGTAAAGCCTCTTGTACCAGGCGCACCGGCACCGCCGCCACCTCCACCTACCTGACAATAACCAGGAGGGGAATGGAACATATTTCCGCCACCTGGATTTCCTTGACCAGTAAAACCACTGCCGCCTTGCGATAAAGATGGCATGGTTGATTGATTGGGTGTAGATTCGGAGTAAGCACCACCACCAGAACCACCAGGCATTCCCTGATAGTGTGGAGGTGAGGGATTATATGCTGGATATCCACCAGCACCACCACCAACCGCTCTAATTAAATAAGTTGTTGGTGAAGTAGGTGGTGATATTACAGTATCTTGACCATTTGTGTTAGTAGGATTCCATCCCATTCCTTGTCCACCAGCACCAACCACCACAGTATAATCTCCTGCAGGTATTCCAAGTTGAGGTCCTGTTCTCTTAAGCAATCCTCCAGCGCCGCCGCCACCACCAGCACGATAGCTACTAGGATATCCACCACCACCGCCACCGCCAGCAACAAATAGACTTGTAAAGTCCGTTGCATTTGCTGATGGTGCAGATAATGAAATAGCAGATGTTCCAGTAAATATATGATACTTATAAAATCCTGTTGGTGATGAAGGATTTGCAGAAATAAATTCATGATTACCACCACTCATGCTAAATGTTTCACTTATTGTGGTGAATGCATAGTGGTTTGATCCTGCATAAAAAACTTCAGAAGTATTAGAAATTCCTTGAGATGGAAGAACAATATAAAAAGTAGTATTAATAGCTAAATCCGCAGTTGGATTTATAATTAATTGATTATTTACAATAGACAATCCAGAGGCAGGACTCCCACTAGTAATAGCAAAACTTTCAACTATACTTCCACTGGAAGAACCTTGTCTAATTTCTATAGTTCCAGTGCCAAAGAATTGAATATTTTGATTGAAGGATATAGTTATATTGGTATCAACAGCAACTCCAGATTTGAATAAATCCGGATTAAATCCAATCACTTCTGGATTAAAATCCAAACCAGAACCGTCACCAGTAATCCCATGAGGGAAATTTACAGCACCTGTCCCATCGGCATTAGTTAGTGAATTAACTCTTAAAGTTGATGACATTTATCTAAGTTTATCGTTTAGTTATTTAGAAAATTTAAACAGAATATCTAATTACAAAGATTCCACTACCACCATTACCAGCATAGTAAGTTCCATATGGACCAGGAGATCCACCACCACCTCCACCTGTGCATTGATATCCAGGTTGAGCAAAGTTATCTGGACCTTGGAATGCGGGTTCAGGACTAGTTGGAGTCATTAGTGGACCCCCAAAAGGTGAATATGATGGATTTACTCTTGAACCATGCCCACCACCACCAGGACCGCCTGCACCCGCAGTAAAAGCTGGTGTTGGGTAACTAGGCCATGGACCACCGGCACCGCCGCCACCTCCACCGCCATATAAACCCTGACTTCCTATTTTAGTTCGTGAAGATGGTGGGATTGTTGGTGAACTTGGACCGATTTCTGGTGATCTAAACTCTGGTGCAGGAGAACCAGAACCCCCAAAACCACCCCTGCTTCCTGAACCATATGGAGTTCCTGGTGCATTGAATGTAGCACTAGCACCACCCTCAATAGCAGCGCCACCACCACCACCACCTACTATATAATGATATGGTTGTGGGCTACCAGAATTATTACCCATACCACGGTTTCCTTGACCGATATAACCAGGTGATCCAAATCTAGCCTGTGGTTGTTGTGGACTAGGTTGTCCCGCATTACGTCCACCTCCAGAACCACCTTTTCGTTGTCCTTCAGGTGAATAAGGTTCTTGAAAATATCCACCGCCACCACCTTTGGCCTTTAAAATTTGTGTTCCGGTAGGAGTTGCAACTATACTATCTTCTCCGCTTTGACCATAACTACTAGATGTGGGTCTATGTCCTATTCCTCCAGATCCAATAGTGACAGTATAAGAACCTCTCGATAGTTTTGATATAGAATTTTCTTTAATAAATCCACCGCCGCCTCCGCCGCCGCTTCCTTGATAATTACCAGGATATGAACCACCGCCACCGCCTCCACCAACAAGTAGCATGGCAGATGAAGGTGAAGTTCCTCCAGGAGAATTCAAAACAAGAGGACCTGTTCCGGTAAATACATGATACTTAAAAGATCCTGTAGGAGATTGCGGATCACTTCTTGTAAACGTATGTGTGCCACCAGTTATTACAAATCCAGTTCTTGTTGTGGTAAATTTATACTTATTAATACCTTTAAACGGAACACCAAAACTATTAGATATAGCTGGTGTTGGTATTATAATATAATAAGCATTATTAGAATATAAATCATCCGTAGGATTAATAGTCAATACATTGTTAGAGATGCTGAGATTTGAAGAAGATCCTGTAGTAAAGGATTCTATCAATTCACCATCAGCACTATCAATTCTCAACTCAATATCACCAGGCACACTCGAAAATTGTATATCTTGATCAAAAGTGAATACAATATTTGTATTTAAAGGAACTTCAAATGCATTACCTTCAGGAGAAAAATTAGTTATCTCTGGTGCTAAACTCAAATGACTACCTATTCCAGATAGACCATTTTCAAAATGAACCTTTCTACCTGGCTCTGCCGAAGATATAACTGTGTTTACTCTAATTTCAGACATTTTTAATTAAGCTAAAGTTGAAGGAATTGCATATCTGACAATAACGATACCAGATCCACCTGCACCTATATTATAATTACTTGGATTTGGCGAACATCCACCGCCACCGCCTCCACCTAAATGAACATATCCATCCTCAGCATTATAATTTGGGGAAACATTTGGTGAAAACGGTGATGGGGTGTAGGGATAACTTGAAGGTGGCCAATTAACAAATCCACCATGTCCGCCGCCTCCGGCACCACCATTTCCAGATGTAACCCATGGAATATCAGGAGCGCCGCCGCCACCACCGCCGCCATAATATCCTTGTGGACCAATCTCACTTTTAGATGGACTCGGAATCAAAGGACAATAAGGTCCGATGATTGGATTTGAGAAATTAGGACAAGCTTTTCCACCTCCTCCATTTCCACTCACACATCTCCAGTTTGGATGGTTTGGATATGATGGCCAATATCCTGGTCCAGGCCATGTTGGATAGGTTGAATTACCACCCACTTGTCCAGCACCTCCGCCACCACCAGCTCCATAATAATCTCCATAGTTTGGATTATATCCTTTAGCCGCTATACCACCTGGATTTCCTTGAGTGGGGTAAGAATATCCACCTTTCCTCGTTAGAAATCCCTTCGCAGGTCCATCCTGCGCAGGAGGTATATATCCTATTTGTGAGGCTGAAGGAGATGGTCCTCCCCATCCTCCACCACCAGAACCACCACTAGGCGTAGCACGGTATGCAGTCGGATCATATACTCCTCCATGACCACCACCAAATGCTTCTAATCCGCTTATATTACCAATTTTTGATGGATTTCCACTATATTGAGGATCATAGGTGCTACCACTATAAGGAACTCTAGCTCCACCACCACCCACTGAAATCGTGTGAGTTCCTGAAGGAATATCAACAAAAGAGCTAGCAGGTCCTTCAAGAACACCACCAGCACCTCCGCCGCCACCGGCAGCATAACTAGGACTATAACCATTACCTCCAGCACCTCCTCCACCAACAACAAGAACTCTGAAGTCGGGATTAGATTTGCTAGGGACGTTCATTTGTAAATTACCAGTACCTAGAAATACATGGTACTTATAGTAATTAGTTGGTGAAGAAGGATTAGACCTTGGAAATGTATGAGTTCCACCAGTAGCATTTAACTGCTGGTATTGAGTTTTAAAACTGTAGTTTGATACTCCAGAATATGAGGCACCAAAGGTATTTGCAATTCCAACAGAAGGAAGAACAACAAATATATCAGTAAAAAAACTCAGATCATTAGATGGATTAATTGTTAATGTGTCACCATTGACACTCAAGGCACCAGAAATACCTGTATTAAATGATTCTATTAAAGTTCCGTTATTTGATCCGGAGCGAATTTCAATTATTCCATTTGGTACTAATTCTATATTTTGATTGAAAGTGAAAGAAATATTAGATGTTACGTCTACATTTGTTGCAAACGCTGGTGGATTGGAAGATAGTAGTTCTGGAGTAAAAGACATGTGATTTCCATCACCTGCAACGCCAGTTTCAAAATATACAGGTAGGTAACTTGAACCACTGGCAATTCCCGATACTGCTGTTACTTCTAAATGTGCCATAATTAATTCTCCACGATAGCGTAGCGAACCATGAATACTCCGGAAGCTCCAGAACCTCTAGTGTAAGTACTTGGGTCTGGACCTCCTCTTGAACCACCTCCACCACCTGTGTTAGCCCATCCAGGATTTCCATGGTATGGATGAGGAGAAGGTCTTGGCCATTCTGGTTGGATTGAAGCTGGAGTAGGATGTTGAGATGTAGTATTAAACCAAGAAGCATGTCCGCCGCCGCCGACACCACCAGCACCACCTCTAGAAAATGGAACGGAATGCGGTGCTCCGCCGCCTCCACCACCGCTCCAATATCCATTGGGACCAATTCCGTTACTATTAGCATTCACAAGTAAATTCATTGGATATACTGAATCTGGCAAATATCCTAATAAATTAGGTCCAGCAAATGCAGGAATTGGTCTTCCTGGTCCACCATCACCACCTTTAGTATTCCAGTTTGGATTGTTTGGATAATTAGGCCAATATCCTGGTCCAGGCCATGGTGAGTAAGTTCCATTTCCACCTCCACCACCGGCACCGCCGCCACCGCCACCATTCATCCAGTGACCATAAGTCGGAGTATAAGCAAAACTTGATCTACCACCACTATTTCCTTGTCCAGGAACCCCATTACCGCCAGGCCAAGCAAGATTTCCCCTATTTGGATAACTAGGTTGAGTTGGATAAGTGGGACTTCCCAACCCACCGCCACCACCAGAACCACCAGGTTTTCCTGGTCCCCAAGTAGAATCTGATGGGTATCCTGTTCCACCAACACCACCACCTTGAGCTGTTATGACAGTTCCTGTTGGACCACTAAGAACACTATTAGTGCCTTTACCAGTTGGTTCGGGATTATAACTACTGTATGGTCCACCTTGACCGCCGCCACCAATGGTAACAGTATATGGGTTTGGTCCAGGCATAGAAAGTGTAGGTCCTGAACCATTCAACATTCCACCAGCACCTCCGCCGCCACCGGCAGCATAACTAGGACTATACCCACCACCTGCTCCTCCTCCACCAGCGATTAACATATAAGTCAGATCAACCGCCGAATTCATTGGTTTATTGATAGTAAAGCTACCACTTCCAGTAAAAACGTGATATCTGTAAAGTCCTGTTGGTGAAGTAGGATCCATTCTGTTGAAGCTATAATTACCACCAACTAGTTCGAAATCATTTACTTTAGTTCTAAAGTGATATGTATTTGATCCTGAATAGTGGGCTCCAAAAGTATTAGCTATACCTACGCTAGGTAATTCAACGTAGTAAGTTGTATCATGAATAAGATCATTGGTTGGATCAATAGTAAGTGTATTTGCAGCAATTGTTAGTCTTGAGGATGATCCGGTGGTGAAAGTTTCAATTACACTTCCACTAGAAGAACCTGATCTCAATTTAATGTCACCAGGAACATTACTAAATTCAATATTAGTATTAAATGTAAAGGTAATATTAGTGTTAATTTCAGAATTGCTACTTAAAACTTCCGGATTAAATGCAATAATGTTTGGTGGAAATGTTAATCTAGAAGCATCTCCAACAGCACCATGCAAAAGTTGAATGTGTGTGCCACCAATTCCGGAAATGGTATTTACATTAATTCTTGACATTTTTCCTTTTTAATAATTTTTTCAGAGTACTCTAAACGTGCTGGCAGTTCCAACATTAACAATTACACCATTCGCTATTGATATTGGTCCGGCAACAAAATAATTAGTATCATCAACAGTAAAATCTTGATTTGTTGTTATATTAGCTGAATTCGAATATGCAATCTCAGTTCTAATTCCAGCGGATCCACCGCCGCCGCCTCCACCACCACCACTTCCAGCGATAGTAATATCAATAGTATTTGTTCCAGAATTGTAAGTAACCTGGTTACCACTTCCAGTAAAATTTAAAGTGGTAGCACCGGCACCGATAGCAGTCCCTCCAGACTGAATACCAGTGATAGCACCACCACTTATATTAGATAGATTTCTACCGTCATCAACGACGGTAACTCCCCCTACTTTGATTGCCATCTTCGTGAATACACTCGGCGGTTATTTTATTTATTTATACTGTCCCTCAATTCTTCTCGTAGATGTTCAACTTCCATCGTCAGATTCTTAACTGCTTCTACGAGCAGTCCAACCAGTCCATTATAATTTACTGTCTTATTTCCATCAGACTCTCCAATTAATTGTGGAAGCACGCCCTCAACTTCCTGGGCAATAACTCCAACTGAAGACTTTCCAGTGTCCTTCCAATCAAAAGTAACACCACTTATGGACATAATCTTCATGACAGGATCTTCAATATGATTAATATTTTCCTTCAAATTAATATCAGATGATGAATTGAAATCTGTTGCTGTAACTACACCAGAGATATTTGCATTACCAGTGATATTAGTGGTTCCTGTAAAGGTAACGTCACCAGTGAAATTAATACCACCAGTCCCTGTAATGCTATTACCATTAAGATCTAAATTTCCACCAAGTTGAGGAGTAGTATCTTCAACAACTGAGGTAAGAAATGCTCCGGTTGCAGGTCCGAAAGATAAATTACCTGCACCATCTGATTTTAAAAATTCATTTGTATTTCCATCAACAGTGGGATATGTTAATCCATTTATTGTAGCGCCCCCATTTATTGTAGCACCTCCATTAATTGTAGCGCCAGCACTAACGGAAATAGATGTGGTGCTTAAAACACCTGTTGAATCCCAATTTGGTCCCCCTGCAGATAATTTTGATGGTGCGATTGATCCGTCTGTATAAGTTTCAAAAGATACGGAACCACCATTTAAAACTGCAGAAAATGTTAATCCAAATACTGGAGGAGTTGTGAATGTAATTGTAGATGCATTAGAGGTATAATCCACACCAGGATTTTGAACGATACCACCAAGAACAACTCGTAAAGCTTCTGGTGATGATATTACAGGATTACCTGACGAAAGAAGATTAAATGAAGTAGCAACTCCATTAAAAGCAGATGAAATATCATCTATCTTTTTAGTCTCTATTCTATTAAATGGGTTATGGCTCTGCCATACTGTCCCATTCCACTTGTAAGCGAAACCAGATGTAGTATCGTGATATACCTGATCTAAAGATGGACTAGTGGGAAAATTTAGAGCCACAGTATTATACTACCCCCTTATTTCAGTATTTATGATTCGATGATTATTTTTCATCCAATCTTCCTTTGAGTTCTTTAACCTCATCAGAAAGTTCTTTTACTGCTTCAATCAATACACCAATTAATCCATTATAATTTACAGTCTTATGATCCTCACCTTGTTTTACGAGTTGTGGAAATACCTCTTCTATATTCTGAGCGATAACACCCAAACACTCTTCACCATTATCTTTCCACTTAAATGAAACTCCGTTTATCTGAATTACTTTATCTAATGATCCTTCTATGATCTTTACATCATCTTTTAACTTTTCATCAGATGTAGTGTTGAAGTCACCAGCAGTTATGGTTCCACTAGCGGCGATATCTGTTGCACCACTAATCCCACAACCAGTCAAATCAAGATTGTCCAGTGCAGGAAGTTCTTGTATCTGATTAACTGTATTATTAAAAACTAGAGGGATTTGATTCGCCATTTTCTACGTTACCTTATGATTTATTTAGAAGCTAGCAGTGCCAATACCAGTACGTGTGAAGATAGAAAGTCCTATGCCAACAACACTAATAACTTTTGCACCAGTTCTTCTGCCTATGGTTAAACTTCTACTATCAGGAGGTGGCATATTGAAAGGTGCAGCATCAATCCACTGTGCATCATTGCCATAACCAACTTCACTTTCGTCATAATATATGAAAATTCTTCCATAATCAGGACTGTACCACAAATCACCAGATGCTGGTTCCTCTGGTGCAGTAGTACTGATACTAATTGAACCTCCGCCACCACCAGAAATACTTACATCAAGAGTCTTTGTTGATTCATGAAACTTAAATGTATTTCCTACACCAATAAAATTCAGTGTAGTAACAGCAGATCCAACTAAAAGTCCGGCAGATTGAATGCCAATCGATCCGCTAACTTCTGAACCATCAGATTTTCTATATTCAAGAGCAGTAACGGTTCCTGCAACAGAAACATTACCACCTACAAAGAAATCACCACCAGTTGTAGTGATACCACCAGATGATGCAAGTGTTGTTATACCAACTGATGAGAAATTACCACCAACGCTTACATCACTTCTTGCGGTAATAACACCAACTGCATCAATATTAGTAACATCTTCATATGTAAGTGTGCCACCTATACTTACATTTTTCGCAAAAACTACATCACTATCAAAAATTCCATTGACATTTAAAGAACCATTTAAATTTACTGGTCCAGAAAATGTTGAAATTCCAGAAACATTAAAATTCTGAACTCCTAAACCTGTGGTGTGAAGGTTAGAACTACCAACTAAAACTCCGTTAGTGTGTGATAATGTAAGTGCTGTTCCAACATTTATATTATTATTGTCACCATCAAGAACAATAGTTCCTGTTCCGATAGTTAATATACCAGTTACTCTAGCATCACCTTGAACTACAAGATCTTCAGTGAATGTAGTTCCTGTACCAATCTTGGCAGTTAATACCTCAATGTTATCTGTATTATTAAGTGCTACATTACCAGTTCTCCCATAAAATCCAGTTACATCACTGGATACCGCACCAACAAATCCAAGATGCCTTACTTGAATTTTTACAGTATTTCCTGGAGGATTAACAAATACTAAAGTATTACCAATTACTTCATAATCTCTTGTGGTAGTAGCATCTGTTGGAGTTTGAATTACACCATCAAGAGATACAAGAATACTCTGACTGTTTGCTGGAATCTTAGAAAGATTAAAATCAGTAAGAGATCCATTACCTACAAAATTATCAATCTTATGATCAGTTACATCATATGTTGGGAAATTATTTGCAATTATATTTCCCCAGAAAATATCCGTAGATGCTGGTGCTGTAGCAAATAAAATTACACTTGGATGTTCAAGTGCAAATCCTTCGGAGGGAACTACTGCTTGGTGTGGTTTTTGAAGAACACCATTTATAGTTATCAGGACCTGTGCGGCACTGGTTGCTCTAGATTTTCTCCCGTTATCAAAAGTCGCTCTAAATTTTTTATTGAATCCATCAAACCCCAGATTAAGAGTATGATTAGCTCCAACTCCACCTGCGGTTAAATTTATAGAATTTCCAGATAAAGAATCATTATAATTTGCAGCTAGTTTTATAGTGTTTAAACTATTATTAATAATAAAATATGCATCACCTGAGGTTAATCCCCCAATACTTGATCCACCACCATTATTATATACAACCCTCTGTCCAGTAATGAATCTATGATCATTAACGGTTATAGTATCTGCGCCAATCGATAACGCCAAAGCTGGGTTAAACGCCAGAGTGTACGACGATACATCATCAAGTAATTTAAAATTGCCTGTAGTGTCCCCTATGACATAGGGATTTCCAATAAGGGGCATCTGATTATTAGATTACCTTCGTTAAGACTATTTATCAGGTTATTTACATCAAGTAATTGTTTATTATTTAATCTATCGATGCAGTGATGTTGGTGATTTCAATTTCACTTCCTTCAACAACATCAAATCTAACACAAGTATCACAATGTCTTTGTGATGTAATAACAGTCGAAGAAGTTAAACCACTAATAAAAGAATCAATGAAATCAGTATAAGAAACAGAAGCATCAAGACCAGTTGATGTCAGAGTTTCAGATGATTCATTAGACAGTGTTACAGTCACACTAACATCTACTGTTGATT
>CEOJ01014590.1_pt1 | contig 13084 bp, 8 predicted proteins | sample 530281 | NCBI WGS metagenome assembly CEOJ01 (sample SAMEA2619879, study PRJEB7988) | marine metagenome | isolation source: saline water (ENVO:00002010), including | reverse complement strand
TTCGCTGAGGGTGAGAACCCCTGGGTCAAGTTCGTGCGGTGCATGACGGACGGTGTTGTTGGTCGGTTCATTGGTGAGACGGGCGACGGCGTGCGTTGGGATGACCCCGCCATCGACTCCGTTGAGATGACCGACCTGCTTCATGAGTTGGTCTACGATGATGAGATGACTGCCTGAGGGGACCGCCCCCTCCGTGCTACAATACCATCAAGCGAAACGAACCACCATGACCACCGCCGAACTGAATGCCGCCATCGCTGACGGATCTCTGAAGTTCCGTCGCCTGCCCACTGCCCACGGTGCCAAGACCAACCGCTGGGCAGATCGGATTAAGGGCGGCAGCAGCAGGGTCCGCACCGGTGCTGGATCCCGTAGCGTGAATCAGACCACCAAGGCAAGCGCCCTGGCAGACGTCCGCTGACGCCATGCGTTCGTGACCACAGCAGTGCCCCCCTGATGGGGTGCCGCCGTGGCGCGGCGCGTGATGCCCCCCGTATATAAAAACGCCTAACTTCCCTAATCTATAAAGTGTTACGAAAGCGAGCTAAATTTACAAGGGGTGTCAAAAAAATTTTTCGCTATATAAAATCAATGGGCAAGATCACGAGTATGCAAAAAAATCCCGGAGAAAATATTACTACCGTAGAAGTCGATCCTGTAACGGGGGAATATGTTTTTGTAATCCCCGAGTGGATCATCTCAGAAAACGGATGGTACGAAGGCACGCAAGTAAACATAGAGGTTGATGGTGATAGTATCGTAATAACCGATGTAGAATGACCAATTGACACCATATAGATAATGGTGTATGATATGAAAGTAACTAACTTATCTCATGGCTAAAGGATTTACAGTAAAAGCAAAAGCGCCGTCAGTTAGTAATGCGGCACCCGAATGGGATTATGATAAAGCAAAGGAGATTATCAAAGGAAAGAGTGTAGTATTCTGTCTACCTGGACGTGGTGTTTCTTACACTTATCTGAAGAACTTCGTACAACTTTGTTTTGATTTGGTACAGGCAGGTGCTAGTATTCAGATCTCACAGGACTATAGTTCCATGGTGAACTTTGCCCGTTGCAAGTGTTTGGGTGCTAACGTACTGCGTGGTCCTGATCAATTGCCTTGGGATGGAAAACTGAAATATGATTATCAGTTGTGGATTGATAGTGATATTGTGTTTAACACTGAGAAGTTCTGGCAACTTGTACTGATGGACAAGGATATTGCATCTGGTTGGTACTGCACAGAAGATGGTCAGACTACTTCTGTTGCACACTGGATGGACGAAGATGATTTCCGTGGTAATGGTGGTGTAATGAACCACGAAACACTGGATAGTATTGCAAAGCGTAAGAAACCTTTCACTGTTGATTATGCAGGTTTTGGATGGTTGCTCATCAAGCACGGAGTATTCGAGAATGATGAGATGAAGTATCCATGGTTTGCACCGAAGATGCAGGTATTCGAATCTGGCGAAGTGCAAGATATGTGTGGAGAAGATGTATCATTCTGCCTCGATGCAAAAGAAGCAGGATTTGAGATCTGGTGTGATCCTCGCGTGCGCGTTGGTCACGAAAAAACTCGCGTGATCTGATACCATGGCAGATAAGTACACGATCATTAGGAACGGTAAGAAAATCTTCACTGCTCTTTCAGAATCTGAGTACTTTGATATCATGGAGGATTATGCCATAGAGTATTACAAAACTGGCAGACCTACTCCTGCCGAACTGGAAACTATTATTATTGGAGAATCATCATGGCAAAGGCAAAAACCGGACTCGTAAAAACTGGGTATACCCCCGGAAAACCCAAAAAGTCTCGGCAAGGCGATGGTAACGGAACAAAATACGCCGCGTCGTCTCGCAACAATGCACGTAAACCCTACCGAGGACAAGGGCGGTAAATGTATTCATTAAAACTCTACACCTATCTCGCACCCAGTAAAGTCTGTGGTGGGGTGGGTGTTTTTTCTTTAGTTGATATACCAGCAGATACCTGTATCTTTAAACCCCAAAAAAGAGAACATGTATTCTGGTGTGAGGTTTCTACAGAAGCAAGAGAACGCCTTGAGACTCTTACCTATTGTGATGAGCACGGGTTCTGGATCGATTGCGATTTGGACAGTATGGGTCCACAATATTATATAAATCACTCCAATTCACCTAATGTATCTTACAATAAAGAAACAGGTGAATTGTATTCTATACGTTTAATTAAAAAAGACGAAGAACTAACTGATTATTATTTCCCAGGAGAAAGAGATTGGCATACTTAAATCATAGTCTACCTGATTGGTCTTGTTATATTCGTAATGAGTTCCTTTATAACCATAAAAAAGGGCACGGTGAAGTAACCAAGTGTGATGTACACTCCGTTGCCAGTATAGAGAAGCGTGTGCCCTTGTTTGAGGCATTCCTAGAGAATGGTGTGAACTGGACTCGTCGCCCCTTACATGCCTTCTGCTGGCGTCCTGATGCTGAAATAGAACCGTTAGAGGATATTATGTACTGGGACTGCTTCTCCCCGTACATTGATGTACAGAGAAGGCATCGATTGGCAAATTTAGATGCTCAATTGATTCGTCCAGACGGAAAAAAGGTACTAGGAACCTATATGTTCACCCTGGATTGGTCTTGGGAGAACAAAGGAATGCCAGATTTAAACTTTTCAGAGACTCCAGAGCATAAATGTGCTCATTTGTTTAAGGTTGAGACTGGAAATTACTATGCATATCCAAATAATCGCATCATTTGGTACGATAATGCATGGGTTTTTAATAGAATTGAGAAAAATCCTGGTTATGAGATTGATCTAACCGTTTATTCTGTGGAAAATAAGAGAAAAATAGAGACATCTGATCATTACATGTACGAAATTAAGCACCTGGAAGAAAATAAATAGAGATAAGGGATAGCAACCCCTCTAAAAGTTCTGATTTCTAGTAAATCAGGAGCTAAAATGGGTAATTCACCTGTCGATAGAGACAAAGACTACATGCGTAGCATGTGGGGAACGACTAAATTAGTCACGGACTACTACAAAGATGAAAAAATGCATGATTTTTTAGACAATTTGGGCAATCAACAGCACCAAAAGATGCTTCGTGAGATTTCTAATGATGATATCACTCCCAAAAAGCATGATTTTGTCCAACAAAACGAACTTCATGAGAAAATTCGTAATGATGATGACTATGATGATTGGGAATATGGTACAGAACCCTATTATGGTAAGATTTCGGAATGAGGGTATAAATAAAAACAAACAAAATCATTCATAAATGGCAGTCCAGAGGGTATCCAGAGCTTTTAAGGATATTAGTTTATCTTTTAGTATGCATCCTGTAACGAAGGATATCCTTGTGCTCAAAAATGCTGATGCGATCAAGCGATCTATTCGTAATATTGTTCAGACTATCCCTAGTGAGAGGTTTTTTAGACCTGTTCTAGGGACAAATATCAGATCACAACTATTTGATTTTGTTGATTTTGGTACTGCCTCTATTATTGAGCAGCAAATCCTTATTGCAATCGAAAATAACGAACCAAGAGTCGAAAATGTTGGTGTTACTGTTTTACCAAAAGCAGATACCAATGAATTTGAGATAAATGTTCGTTTTAAGGTTGTTGGATTAGAGTTACCAGCACAACAGTTTACATATCTCCTAGAGGCAACAAGATAAAATGCCTTTTACAAAGTTTACAAACCTAGATTTTGATCAGATAAAGACATCCATCAAGGATTATCTCCGTGCAAACAGCGATTTCACGGATTTTGACTTTGATGGGTCAAACTTTTCTGTTCTAATCGATACGCTAGCATATAACACGTATATTACAGCGTTTAACTCTAACATGGTTGTGAATGAGTCTTTCATAGACTCTGCAACTCTTAGAGAAAACGTTGTTTCTCTTGCTAGGAACGTTGGATATGTTCCTAGATCAAAAACTGCCGCAAAAGCAGCTATTTCATTTAATGTATCAACAACACAAGCAGCAGGACAAGCAATCCTAAAGGCAGGTCTTGTTTGTGTTGGACCAGTTGATAACACGGACTATACATTCTCAATTCCAGAGGATGTCACAGTAAATATTAATAACAATGTGGCATCATTTGTTGATCTGGAAGTATCGCAGGGCATATACCTCACTAAAGAGTTTACAGTAGATACTTCACTTAACCAAAGATTTATTTTAAATAATCCAAATATTGATACGAGTACTATCAAAGTGATGATAGGTTCTCGTGAATACAAGATGGTTGATAATATTATCAGTGTTAACAAGGATTCTGAAATATATCTCCTCCAAGAAATTCCTGATGAAAGATATGAACTTCTTTTTGGTGATGGAATTATTGGAAAGAAGTTAAGTAACGGTGATATTATTAAAGTAAGTTATATTACTACAGATGGTGAAACAGGCAACGGTCCTTCAGTCTTTGCCTATGCAGGAACAATAGTTGATAGTAGTGGCGTTCTAATTACTCCCCAATCAGGAGTTACTGTTACAACCACCTCAGGTGCCGCTGGAGGCGGCGACATCGAACCTATTGAGTCTGTTAAGTACTATGCACCTAGAGTGTATTCTTCGCAGTACCGTGCCGTTACAACAAGGGATTATGAGGCATTGGTGCAGCAGGTATATGCCCCAACAGAATCAGTATCTGTTGTTGGTGGTGAAGAACTAGATCCTCCACAATTTGGAAAGGTTTTAATTAGCATCAAACCAAAAAATGGTGTTAGTATCTCTGATTTCCACAAAAATCAAATTCTAAATGATCTTAAGCAGTACACTGTATCTGGAATTACTCAAGAGATAATCGATCTTAAACTACTATATGTTGAGGTTGATAGTGATGTATTCTATGATTCATCTAGAACAAATTCTGTTAGTGATCTCAAAACAAGAGTTTCTAGTGCTTTAGAGACATATTCCAAAACTGTTGATCTAAACAAATTTGGTGGAAGATTTAAGTACAGTAAAGTTCTTCAGATAATTGATGGTGTTGATAACTCTATCACATCAAACATTACTAGGGTAAGAATGAGAAGAAACATGAATTGTATTCTTAATACATTCGCCCAATATGAATTATGTTTCGGTAATAAGTTCTATAAGAGAATTGATGGATATAATATTAAGAGCACTGGATTTAGAGTTGCAGATGATCCAGGCAGTACGGTATTTTTTGTAGATGTACCATCTGCTGATAGTGATATTGGTATTTTATCAATCGTTAAACCAACGTTAGATCCGGATACTTTTGAGGTCGTTAAGAAGTCTATTGGTATAGTCGATTATAAAAAAGGTGAAGTAATTGTTAATACGATCAATATCATTTCAACTGATCTTGACAACGGGGTAATTGAGATTCAGGCATATCCAGATTCCAATGATGTTATTGGTCTTAAGGATCTGTATCTAGTTTTTGACACCAGCAAAAGCACTATAAATATGGTTAAAGACACTATAGCTTCTGGAGAGCAAATCTCTGGAGTTAATTTCCCTGTAAGGTCAAGCTATTCAAACGGAAAATTAACAAGATAAACGAGAGGAGATATGATCACAACTGGATTTGAATCTAGGGTAAAGATCCAACAGATTGTCGACAATCAGTTACCCGAATTTATATTATCGGAAAGTCCGAAAGCAGTCGACTTTTTAAAGCAATACTACGTCTCCCAGGAATTTCAGGGTGCTCCGGTTGACATTGCCGAAAATTTAGATCAATATCTCAATCTCAACAACTTAACTCCTGAAGTAATAAGTGGATTTACTTCCACAACAAGTGCTTTATCACCAACAGACACAACAGTTAGTGTTGAGTCTACTAAGGGATTTCCTAAAGAGTATGGTCTCTTTAAAATTAATGATGAGATTTTCACTTACACTGGTATAACAACTAACAGTTTTACTGGATGTATACGTGGATTTAGTGGAATTACTACTTACAGAAGTAATAATAACCCAGAAGAATTAATATTCTCAACATCATCAGCAGCAAATCATGATGATGTTTCTAGAGTTACCAACCTTAGTGTTCAGTTCTTACAAGAATTTTATCGCAAAATCAAAGTCTTACTTGCTCCAGGATTTGAGGATATTGATTTTGTAAAGGATCTTGATGTTAATTCTTTTATTAAGCAAGCTAGGAACTTCTATCAGAGTAAAGGTACTGATGAATCCTTTAGAATACTTTTTAATGTTCTATATGGAAATACTCCAAAAATCCTAAACCTAGAAGAATTTCTTTTAAAACCATCAACAGCAGAATATAGAAGAAGACAAACTCTAATTACTGAAGTACTTGACGGTGATCCTAATAAATTACCAGGTCAGATGCTTAAGAGCTCTGATGAAACTGCTGCTGGTCCAATTTCAGAAGTTGAGATCATCACAAGAAATTTAAAAACTTTCTATAAGATCCAGTTATTCAGTGGATATAATGAGCAAAGTTTGATTGAAGGTGAATTTAAAATTACACCTAGTACAAATGTAACCGATGAAGTTTCTATCGGTTCATCAATTATTACCGTTGATTCTACAGTTGGATTTGATACTTCCGGTAAATTGTTTATAGGCAATGACACTGTTACATATTCTGATAAAAATGTCAACCAATTTTTTGGTGTAACCGGTGGAACTGGTATTGGTGTAAGTGTTGGTATTAGTACATCGGATAGAGTTTATGCAGAAGCTACTGTATTTGGATTTGAAGACGGTGATCCTAGCAAGAGAGTTGATCTAAGAGTTACTGGCATTTTATCGGATTTAGAAAAAACTGAAGATTATACCCTTCTTTTAAAGGGAGATAATATTCCCGTCAAAAATCTTGGCGAAGAAATCAAGAACGATAATCTAAACAAAAAGCAATTTGCATTTAACAGTTGGATTTATAATGTAAGAACGAGATATGAAATCGAAGAATACACTAATAATGAATTAACTTTATTCGAAGAACCCGATAAGTCTAGTTTACGTGTTGGTGATCGTGTAGATGTTCTGGATAGAGGTGGGGAGCAACTTGTTCTCACTAATGTTGAGGTTGATGATATTGTAGGTAAGTTAGTTACTCTTGATACTAACATCCCAACAACAGTTGCAGCGAATGCCAGATTAAGTGTAAGAAGAAGATATGAGTATGCAACTTCATCACCACTTGCTTTGAGTGGTGACAAAATTCTTTCTAATGTACAAAACACTTATAATGAGAATGATGAGTTCTTGTATATGGCATCCAATTCTTTGCCATCATACCAACTGACAAAAAATATATCCACAGCAGATATTGAGATTACTTCATCATCTAATTTAAATTCTATTTTTGCTGGAAAAAGTTCAGTAACTGGTAAATATACCACATTATCATTTGCTAATGATGTACCATTTATTACTGGTGATGAGATAATATATCATACTACTGGAACTGCTATTAGTGGTTTAGAATCTGGTAGAACTTATTATGTTCAGTTAGTCGGAACATCAAAAAATACTATAAGATTATTTAATGCAAGATCTTTCATCAATACTACTAAGTATGTTGAGTTTGCACAATATTCTACAGCATCAACTCATTCATTTACATTAAAGCAGCATTATCAAAAGTCTCTTTCCTTTAAGAAGGCACTTTCTAAGTTCCCATTACAACCAAATATCCAATCAGGAAAAGGTAAAGAAACAAAAGCAGGACAAATTGGATCTTTAATCAATGGTGTTGAGATCTTAAGTTATAAATCAAATGATTATATTTTCTTTGGACCACTTGCCGATGTAAAAATATTTAATGGTGGTACTGGATATGATGTAATTAATCCACCTACAGTCAAAGTTAATCCACCAACTGTTGGTATTGGAACTACTGCATTGGTACAAGCAGTAGTAAGGGGATCTTTCTCAGAAGTTAAAGTTGACCCACAAAACTTTAATATCAACAGAGTTCTTTCAGTAACCGCAAAAGGTGGTAATGGAACAGGAGCAGAGTTAGAAGCAGTTGTATCTAAACAGTTCCGTGAGTTAGCATTTAACGCCTCTCAGGTTGGTGTCGCTGCTACTGGTGGTATTGATATCTCTGATGATACACTTACTTTTACCTTAGAGCATAACCTATCTAGTGGTCAGGCGATCGTTTATAATACCAGTGGCAATACTCCTCTTGGTATTGGTCCATTTAATGGATCTAATGCTGATAGTGGAAGAAATCTTATCAATGGTTCTGTATATTATCCACAGGTAGTTAATAATAAAACAATCTATCTGTATGAAACCGAGTCTGATTATAATGCAGGCATCAATACGGTCGGATTTACCACCATTGGTACTGGTGGAATGCATAAGTTTAGACTATTTGAAGAGAAAAATGTAATATCTGAAATTAAAGTAGTTAAACCTGGTTCTGGATATGAAAATAGGAAGTTACATGTAAAACCTGTAGGTATCAATACAGTACATGATAAAATTACATTTAATAATCATGGTTTTAATGATGGTGATGTAGTTTACTACAGTACTTCTGGAACAGTAATTAGTGGTCTATCAACATCCAATCAATATCGTGTTTTAAAAATTGATGATAATAATTTCCGTCTTGCAGATGCTGGATCGGTAAATGTTTCTGCGGCAAGGACAGAATATAATAGAAAGAATTATGTAAAATTAGAGACTACTGGAACAGAATATCAAACGTTCGCTTTCCCACCAGTTTCATTAGAAATCAATGCAGAGTATATTGGTGCTGGAAATACGATTACAGCAACTCCAATAGTTACTGGTGAAATCGTTGATCTATATCTTTATGATGAAGGAACTAATTATGGTTCTGATGTCTTTAACTTCCATAAGAGACCAATTGTTAAAATTGATGCTGGTGGAGCATCACAATTTAAAGCAATTCATAGAGATGGTAGAATTATTGCAGTTGATATTCAGAATGGTGGTAAAGGATATACTGCTGCACCAGAATTATCGGTTCGTGGTAAAGGAAATGGTGCAAAATTAAGAGCAGTTGTTACTGATGGAAAAGTTACTGATGTAATTATTCTGAATGAAGGTGCAGGATACGAAGAAAAATCAACAGTTATAGTTCCAACTTCACCAGGAAGAAATTGTGTCATAGAAGCAGATGTAAGAAGATTAACTGTCAATAATCAGAGTAGATTTGGTGATGAGAACTTAATTGATTTTGAGGATAATCTCACATATGGTGTAGTCGGATATTCCACCATTAGAGAAGGTAGTGCTTTCGATGATCCAATTGATAGTACTGGTCACTCTCGTGTTATTGGGTGGGCACATGATGGTAATCCAATTTATGGTCCATATGCATATGAAGATCCTCGTGATAATAACTCAGCGATTAGGATTCTAAAAACTGGTTATTCCGCAAACATTTCAAATATCAATAATAGACCATCTGACACTTTATTCCCATTAGGATTCTTTGTTGAGGATCATAAGTTTGATGATTCTGGTGATTTGGATGTTCATAATGGTAGATTTGCAAAAACTCCAGAATTTCCCAATGGAGTTTATGCGTATTACGTTGGAATTAATAGCGAAGCAGGTTCTAGTGGAAATCTAGATCCAAAATTCCCATACTTTATTGGTGATACATTTAGATCTGAACCAGTGGATAATCGGTTAGATCAATCATTTGCTTTTAATGAGTCAACTCTTGTTAGAAACACATTCCCATATAGAGTAAACAGACCTCAATCTGGAAGTGATTTCTTATTAGAATCAAATGAATTCTTAAATCAAACTTCTATTGTTGAGAGTGCATCTACAGGAACTGTAGATTCTCTATCAGTTGTCACTCCTGGTGACGATTATATGGTTGGTAATTCGGTTGTATTTGATAATTCTGGAACTGCTGGTGGTGGAGCAACTGCTGAAGTTGTTGAGGTTGAGGGTAAAGAAATTTCTGATATTGAGACATCATTCATTGTATATGAAAATTCTGCGGTTATCAGAGAAAGTAGCGATACTCTTAGAGTATACACCAAACAAAAGCACGATTTTATCGATGGTGATAGAATTCAAATAGGAACTGCTTCTACTTTCGTTAGTGGATTGGTTGATAATCATGTAATTGGAGTTGGTTCTGCTACAGGAAGATTATCAATATCAGTTAATGCAAATACTGGAGTTTCTACTGACATTTATCCAACTTCAGTAAGTCCCCGTGTTTCTGCAGGATCAATCATTGGAATCGGAACAGAAACCCTTACTGTTCTAAACGTATTTGATAATGTCCTTAGAGTTAAGAGAGGATTAGAGGGAACTACACATGCAATTGGATCGACAATTACATATTATGAAGATTCATTTACTATTCCAGTAGAAACAGAAAACTTTGATTCTTTCCAAAACTTTAAAACATACTTTAATCCAGTAGAAGCAGTTGGTATTGGTACTACTACTGGATTTGAATATGAGCAAAGTTTTAATGTTGGAGTATCACCAAAATCAGTTTCTCTTCCGCATCAAGCAATTTATATACCAAATCATAAGTTTAAAACAGGTCAAAAACTTAAGTTCAATAAACCATCATCTACAAACTCATTAACTGTTGGAATAACTTCTACAAGTACCACATTTAATTTACCAAAAACTGGTCTAACTGAAGATGTTTATGTTATTAATAAAGGAAAAGATTTTATTGGTATTGTAACACAGGTTGGTCTTACAACTAATAGTGGTGGTTTATTCTTCCCAACATCTACTGCATCTGATAATTATGAATATTTCCTCGAAACTCAGGAATCTGAATTAACTGCAACAGCAAAACAGATCACCACAAAGGTATCAATCTCTACAGTCCATGGTTTGGAGTTTGGTGATCGTATTTCACTGGATGTAGTACCAGATTTAACTTTGGGTCAATATGGTGAATCTGATACTTATGCTGGAAGAAGAGAGTTATCTGAAATTTCTATTAAATACGATTCTGCTTTTGATAAAATCCTTGTCAATACCATTGGATTTACTTCTACCTCTGTCAATACTCTAAACAATACTCTAGGATTGGGTAGTCATGGATTGGTTACTGGTGATAAGGTATTCTATAATGGTTTAAATGGATCTGTTGCTAGTGGATTATCTACAGGACCATATTATGTTTTCAGAACTGATGACAACACTCTTCAGTTGGGTGAAACTGAAATTGATGTATTTGCTAACCCACCAAGAGTTGTAAGTATTGCATCAACAGGTGGTGCAAACCAAGAACTTAGTATGATCAATCCAAGAATTGATATTACTAAGAATAACACACTATTCTTTGATGTTTCTGACGCATCTCTCAGCGATTATAATTTAAAATTATACTATGATAATGCACAATCAAATGAATTTGTTTCTACTGGATCTACATCAGAATTTTCTTTCGAAACATCGGTAACAAACACGGGTGTTACCACATCACATAAAGTCTTATTTGGTGATGATCTTCCAACAAAACTATTCTACACTTTAGAAAAAGATGGAGTAGATATTGATCCAGATACTGATGTTGTTGATTATTCACAGATTCTTTACAGAAACAGTCGTTATAATAGAGAATATTCAGTTTTTGGTATTGGAGCAACAACTTTCTCTGTCGCACTACCAGTTATACCAGAAAAATTAAAGTATACACAAGATCAGTGTAAGACTTTAAAGTATAAGACTACATCAAAGAATGCATCTGGTCCAATTAGTAAACTAAACATTCTTTATGGTGGATCTGAATATCTGAAACTACCTAGAGTAACTGGTATTGCAACAGGAACTGCCGCAAGTGTTGGTACAAATGGTGTCATTCGCCCAGATACAACAACGATTGGAAAACTAAATCAGTTTAGAATTCTTAATGAAGGTTTTGAGTATTCTATTGATAGAACTCTCCGCCCACAAGCAGAAGTTCCAAAACTGATTAGACTATCTGGATCTTACAAAATTACAAACATTGAGGTTATCAGTGGTGGTAAGAACTTTATTTCTGCACCAGATGTTACTGTTGTCAACATGTACACCAGAAAACCAGAATCTTCTGGTACGTTACAACTAACATCATCCTTTGACGGAAATACTATTGTTAGTATTGATATTCTAGATGAACCAAAGGGATTGGATGATGTAGAGCATCGTATCTTTACTGAAAGAAATAGTAATGGAGTTTCTGTAGAAAAAATCGTTAGTTACAATAAAACTACAGGTATTGTAGAATTAGAATTATCAACCCCACCAATTGGTGGATTTACAACTCCTCCATTTAAGGCTGGAGATGAAATTTTTGTTGAGGGTCTTATTAAGAAAGTTGTAACATCCAACTTGGGTGTTGTTTCATCACCAGGAAATGGATTTAACTCTAAGGACAATTCATATCAGTTCTTTAAGGTTACTGAGTTTATTAATTCTAATCCAGCAATTCTAAAATATAATATTGGTGAATTTACACAAAATGCTGGAGATATTGAGGGAACAGGATCCACATTTGGAGTTCAAAATCAATTTACTCAAGTTATCAATAAGAGCAATTATCCAGTATTTGATGTAACATTAGAACCAAGTATATTCTTCATGTCGGAACCATTACAAGTTAATGGTATTGATAGTAATTTGATTGTACAATCATCGTATAAAGACTTTATTAAAGTATTAGGTGATTATCCAGTAAAAGAAGGTGATATTATTCTTGGTAAAACTTCTGGTGTTTCTGCTACTGTTAATGTTTTAGATTCTAATACTGGTAGATATCAAATTTCTGGTGTTAATAAGATTCGTTATGGTTGGGCAGATAATGTTGGAATGCTCAATAATGACCTGCAGGTCATACCAAATAATGACTATTACCAAAATCTCTCATATACAATTAAGAGTCCACAAACGTGGCAAACTATTCGAGATTTTGTCAACAAGATGGTTCACCCAACTGGGATGAAGAATTTTGCTGATACTGAGTTTCTTTCTAAAGCAGAAGTAAGTCGAGCAGTTATCTCCGATGCTTTTGTATCTCCTGTATTGGACTTTATCTCCGAAAGAAGAGTCGATACTATTAATGCATTTGATTTGGTTCTAGATTACGATCCAACAGCAGATTC
>CEOJ01047480.1_pt1 | contig 13188 bp, 14 predicted proteins | sample 530281 | NCBI WGS metagenome assembly CEOJ01 (sample SAMEA2619879, study PRJEB7988) | marine metagenome | isolation source: saline water (ENVO:00002010), including | reverse complement strand
GTCCCCGTCCCCGTCCCCACCGCGTGCCGTCGCGCGCGCGTCCCCGCCCGCCGCCGAGGGATCCTCCTCGTCGCTCGAATCATCCCGTTTCCCTCGCTTCCCTCGCTTCCCCTTGGCCATGACGACGCGGGCGCTCGGCGAGACGTCGCTCGAGATCGATCACCGCGCGTTCGCGCCTTTCGTCGACGCGCGCGGCACGCGGTCGACTCTGCGGACGCGTCGCGAGATGAGTGAATGGTTTTCAAGATGATGCGCGTCGACATCGTGCGTGTCACTGTATGCGCAGCGGAAGACGCCGTGTGAAGGGTCGTGACTCGTCGAGGAGTCATCCGTGGGCAATCAATCATGATGGCACGCATCAATAATCATCGACGTTCGATCGATCGAGACGGTGACGACGTCACGAGACGACGACGCGCGCGCGAACGGCGACGACGTCGACGGTGATGTCGTCGAGCGGTGTCGTCGACGATGACGGTGATGATGGTCTCGCGCTGGACGACGATGTCATTCGTGCCGATGATGACGATGATGATGACTCGGACGCGGTGACCTCGAAGACGACGCCGTCGACGACTCGGGACGGGGACGGTGGCGATGGATTCGTTGACTCTCGCGCGGTCGCGTCGACGTCGACGACGGGGAAATCTGGACGCGACGTCGCGAGAGACGGCGCGGTGACGGCGGCGGTGGTCGTCGTCGCGCTCGCGCTCGCGCGCAAGGCGTGGGCGTGGGCGCGAGGCGACGCCGCCGGGCGCGGGCATCCCGGTCCCGGTCGGGACGCCGGGTTTCACCGCGCGCACAGAAAGTGTAATCGGTGCGGCGTTCGCGGGAAGAGGGTGAACGTGAAGTGCTCGAGGTGTAAGAGGTGTTGGTATTGCTCGCAGACGTGCAAAAAGGCGGCGTGGGCGATGGAAATTTGCGAGTGTTGTTGACGACGAGACGAGACGAGACGAGAGACGGCGTCGAGCGAGGGAACATCGGAAGGCTGCGGACGAACGTCGCGCGGTGTGGCGTCCGTCGACGACGTCTCGGAGGCTCGAACCTCGAACCCGACGGTGCGCGTGGAGTGAGATTGATGACCGTTTGTAACTCAAGATTTTGTCCCTAGTCTCGACACAGTCAGAGACGTTTCCTCGCCCGCGTCGTCATTGTTTGATCGATCGATCGTCGACCATGAGCGACAGGATCGTCGAGGCGCAAAAGGTGCGAGCGACGCGTCGATGTCGTCGAACGCGAGCGAGAGCGAGCGCGCGAGAAGACGCGCGCGCGAGCGTACGCGCGATGGGCGCGCGTGCGAGCTTAGGGTTGGATCGATCGCGCGCGTCGAGTCTCGGGGGGTTCGAGCGAGGACGACGCCGCGAGACGCGCGCGTGGACGACGTAAAACGCGAGACGACCGTCGCGAGCGCGGACTGACGAGCGAACCGCGGTGTGCGACGACGACACGTGCAGTTTTTCCAAAGCCAAAAGGGGTTCGTGCACCTCAAGAAGGGCGGCGCGGTGCGTCTTCGTCTCGTCGAACGATCGGTGGCGCGACGCGATGTTTACGCGAGCGAATGACATGGAACGCGTTTTGAATGGTTCGACTGACGGTGTGTGTGTGTGTGTCTCGCGCAGGATCGATTGACGAGCGTCATAATCCCCGTCGCCGGAGTCATCTTCGGCACCGCCTTGTTCGCCAAGGGCATGGTTGACTTGACCACGGGCACGAACAAAAAGGAAGGCTTCTGAGCATCCCTCGCGCTCTGCACCGAGTGTTCTTAGCCTCGACGCTCGCGACGGACGCGTTGTTGTAACCTAGAGAGAGAGACGTCTACACGCACACGCATTTTAAAAGAACAGCCCACACACCCACGCTCGCGCTCGGACGCGCGGACGCCATGGCCGCGCGCGAAGCGGCGTGAATCGCGGGGAATGGGTCGGAGAAATCGCGGCGCATCGTTCCGCGCGTGCGCCGTCGCGCTCGCGACGTTCGCGGCGCGGTCGTGGGAAAGGGCGCGCGCGGTTCGAGTAATCGAGCCGCGGTGCGCACACGATGCGCAGCGGTATCGCGACGCGACGCGCGCGTTTCGCGCGTCGATGAACGGTGACGCGCGAGGGGCGACGTGCGCGGACGCAGTGGCGACCATAGAGTCCCTACGAGCGCTTCGTCGATCGCCGTGCGAGACGGTTGGCGCGCGGGCTCGATTTCTCAGCGCAGAGCTTCTGGGAGCGACGGGCGCGTGGGAGGAGGCGAAGGAGGTCATCTCGAGCGATCCGGCGTCGAATTTATCGGTGAGAGTGGACGCCATGGTGGCGCTCGAGCGCCAGCGGAGCTCCGCGGCGATGAGCGGGGCGTGGGAAAGGGTGTACGAGTTGGCGGATAGAGAGGCGTCGGCGAGCGCTTGCGCGTCAAAACCGGCGACGTTTCAGGCGAGAGCGAACGCGGCGTTACAGTTGGGCATGCGCGCGCGCGCTTTCGCGGATGCGAAACGCGCCCTCGCTCTGGGAGGGTCTCGTTCGGATGCGTACGAGACGCTCGCGTCGGCGTTGAGCGAGTTGGCGGAGTCCGCTGAACAGTTAGAAACCACCGAGACGCTCGCGTGGAGGTGTTTACAGTACGCCCCCGAGAGACGCGCGTGCTTCGCCATTCGTAAAAGAGTCAAGAACATCCTCGCATCGTGGCGACGCGCTGAAAAAGCCGAATCTTCGGAAGATTGGGCCTCCGCGCTGAGCGCGCTGCTCGAGATGAAGAACGCGTCGATTCCGGCGTTACGTTTCGACGCGCGCGTCGCGTTGTGTCGGGTCAACGGTAGACGAACGCGCGCGCAATGGAACGATGGAACGCGCAGAGTCTCCCGAAAGTCGTTCACGAGAGAGATCGATGAGTGCACGGATGCGTTGTCAGATTTGCTCAAGCAGGACGAGACGCGAGAAGTGGACATTGCGCAATCTTATCTCGCGCGAGCGTGGATGCGCACGCTCAGCGGTAACACGGAAGGGGCGGAAGCGGATATGGCGGGAATAGAGCGTTCCCTTGAAGTTACGGGAGAGTGGACGTCGCGCGTTCAGGAACTCCAAGATGCGATCGATAAAGCGCGTGAGGAGAACGCGCCAAAGGATTTGTATGCAATTTTAGGATTGAAGCGCGAAGATGCAGAGAGCGAGGATTGGTTGAGAGTGTTGAAACGCGCGTATAGGAAAATGGCGTTATTGTTGCACCCCGACAAGAATCCTACCGGCGATAAGGATGAGGCAGAGGAGAGATTTGATGAGCTTGTCAAGGCGTACAAGATTTTATCGAGCGAGACTCTTCGACGCGAATATGACGAAACCGGTCGAGTGAGATTCAACACCGAAACGCAAATGGATGAATGGTACGAATCGTCGCGCACAAACGCTCGTGGTTCGAGCGGAGACGACGAGGATGACAATGGTGCCTTCAATGAAGAGGAGTACTCGTTCAAGTACGACAAACGAGACGCCGGTGTTGACGGTCGAGCACAAGGTATGTACGTGCACAGAGAGACTGGCGAGAAAGTGTACGGCGAACGCGACGTGCGGCCAGAGACCGCTCGCACGGATGATGTGTGCGCGACGAAAATAGGGTACTGCATCGAAGGTCGAGGCGGAGACGAGAACTCGCGAGACGAGCGCGAAGCAGGCATGGAGACTCTCCGGGTCAAAATCGTCACCGAAAAGGTGCTTAAAGCGGACAAAGTTGCGGCACGAATCGTGAAAAATCATTTTGGGCTTCAAAGTCTCGATTTCATGTTCGTGTTCGACGTTGAATTACCCGATGAGGAAGCGCGAGAGATGGCTCCTCGCGATTCAGCGAAATCGCGCTTGCGTCGGCTCGTGCGCACGCTGCACGCCTCCCTCGTCGGGAGAGACGAGAAACGTTTACTGACGGGCATGATTGAAGAGAGTATCGTGAGTTCGACGTCGGACGATGTCACTCACCTCGTTGACTACGTCGCGTCTGCTCTGAACGGCGTCACGCCGCGAAACGGTTCGCCGCAACAAACTGTTCATCTCTTGCATCAATTCGCTTCACACGCGACGGTGAAAATGCGACGCCTCGGAGCTTTAGGTTTGGGTTCAGAAGAACGCACAGATGCCTTCGCCAGGGTGGCGCGCGATATGGTCTCGAATCCACTCATCTCGTCTCGTCTGCTCGGGACGGATGTCGGCGATGACGCCTCGGCGATTCGGAGTCTCACGGCGCTCTGGCGCGATGACACAAACGTTCGCGCATTCGTCAAAGGAGACGTTCTGTCTTACGAGATCAAACTGTTCGATTCAGACAACTCCACCGACGTGCACGCCATCAGCGCCGCCCTCGATTTCCTCACGACGAGCGGCGCGCGCCTCTCCGATTTCGTCGACGCCGTCGACCAATTCGGCCTCACCGCCGCCACCTCGAGCGTCAACTTCCAGGACGTCGTCCACCAACGCGCCGTCAACGGATGGATCACCCGTCGCGCCCGCGTTCCCGACGCTCTCATCGGTTCCACACCCTCCTCGTGGTTCGTCTCCGCCTCGCGAGCCGGCGCCGGCGCCGTCGTCGCGCGTCTTCGCGACATCAAAATCATCAATCACGACGACGACGATGACCATCTCGACGTCATCCGCGTCTTCCACTCGAAATCACCCCACGCATAGTTAGAAATACACCCTAGTCACCCCACAGACGTATCGCATCCCCGATCGCTTCGCCTTCGTGTCTCGCGCAACCGTCGTCCCGTAAACCCTCTGATGATGACGCAGTCGCGCCCATCGTCATCGCGCGTCACCTCACACGCCGACGCGCACTGTCGTCGTCTCACGCACTCGCGCGCGGCGTCATGTACGCCTCCTTCGCCAATCTCACCATCGCCCCCGCTCTCTCGTCGACGGGCGCGCCGTCGACGTCGACGCCGCTCGGCGCTAGGTCAGCGTACGCGGGCGCGCCGGTCTCATCCGTCTCCGTCGCGCGCGTCGGCGAGTCGCGAGGACGCGCGGCGCACACGCGCTTGAGCGTCGTCGCTCGTTTCGGTGGCCGCGGTGGCCGCGGTGGCCGCGGTCGTTCGGGCGGTGGTCGCGGTCGCGGCGGCGGTCGCGGTCGAGGCCGCGGTCGCGGCCGAGGCCGACCGCAGATTGACCGAGGACCCATGCGAAACGAGGACATCGTGTTCGACGAGCTTCGAGTGGTGGATGAGAATAAGGAGATGATCGGAGTCATGTCCACGGACGAGGCGCTGGAGATGGCGGCGGAGCGAGATTTGGATTTGGTCGTCATGAGCCCGGACGCCGATCCTCCGCTGGCGCGCATCATGAATTACTCAAAGTACAAGTACGAGAAGGAAAAGAAGGATAGAGAACAGAGAAAGAAGGCTGCGGCGACGCGAGTGACGATTAAGGAGCTTAAAATGCGGTATAACATCGATACGCACGATTACGGCGTGCGATTGAGATCGGCGCAAAAGTTTCTGGGGGCCGGGGACAAGGTGAAGGTGATTTGCCAGTTTCGCGGACGCGAGAACGATTTCCGCGAGATGGGACGGGAAATGTTCGAACGTTTCATCGAGGACGTGGGCGAGTGCGGCACTCTGGAGAACAAACCGAACATGGAGGGCAACTCCATGACGATGCTTATCGCGCCCACGATCCCGAAAGGTGAAAAGGCGTGAAAAGGCGCGAGTAGCGAGCGGCGTTGTGAAAAATCAATTCTTTTTTATTCATCAAATCGCGCGTCGCGTCGTCGCGTTTCGCATCGTTCCGTTCGCGTTGTTATACATGTGATTCAAGATCGAGTGAGCGCTCGCGGCGGTACTCCGCCTTGAAGCGCGGTTTCGCCTTCGGCGGGAAGGACGGCTTGCGCGTACAACTCCACCTTCAGCATCTTGTCCTTGGACACGAGACTCTGTAAAACGTTTCGCACCGGTCGCTGTTCGCGAGGGATTCCCAAATCGGTGAAAAATTCGTTCCACACTTCGGCCGCCTCGTACAAGTCGCGAATGTCGGCGAGGTAAATCGTCACGTCCACCAAGTGCAAGACGTCGGTGCCAGCTTCCACGAGAAGTTCCACCAAGTTTGACAGCGCTTGTCGCATTTGTCCGGGGAATCTCGGATCGACTTCGTCCGAAGCGCTGATACCAGCGAGCCAAATGAGACGTCCAAATGTGGTGATGGGTGAAAAGTCGTAGCGTCTGGGATTGATGCGCTCGATGGTCGCCGCCTCATCGGAGACGATGTTGACGTCAGAGTGCACCGCGGACGGATGACCAACGCGCAGTTCTTTCGAGCGCTTCTCGAGAATCGAAATCCGCTTTTCGAACTGCGCGTTCGCTTGAACCGTGATTTCGTGCGAGCGCGAGAGCTCTTCGTGTGAACGTGCGAGCCTTTCGTGAGCCTCTGAAAGCTCTCTGAATGAATCCATGAGCTGCCTAAACTCGTTCGTTCCGACTGTCGTCGCGACCTCTTGCGTGGGCACCGCAACAATGGCGCGCTCGTCCTTCGACTCACGAGTGATCCTTTTCACTGGAACGAGAGCGACGTGTTCCCGAGCGGGCGTGACACTTCTATCCCGACGGCGCTTCGTGGACGAACGCCGCCTCGGCGGTGGTTCGATTGACGTGACGTACATACTGTGACTCATTCTCATATGAGTCTTCAAGCCTCTGTGAGTTTTGGACCTGTAATCGCACTCGGTACAATCGGTCTGATCGCTCATCAGTTCAATAGTCTTGGCATGTTTGGCGTGGATTGCAGCGCCGCTGGCCACGTCTTCATCTCCATCCGTCTCGGCGACTTCTTCTATCTCAGTTTGAGTGATCGCGACGTCTTCTACTAAAGGTGACGTCATCCTCGGTTGAACGAGAATAATGTTGTGTACTTTTCGATAGTGCGTACACAATCCTCTGTAATTCTTCGCTATGAAACTGTCTGGTGGACAGTGCAGACACCATCTCTGTCCGATGTCCATCTCCAACTCCGTGGGAGCGCCTGAGTCGTCGATGGGCTGCGTGTTCCGTTGCGCGGGTGAAATCGCATGCTCAATCTGTTGCAAACGAGCACCACCATGCTTCTTTTTGCACGCACGCTCATGAGAAGCGTACCCTGCACCAGGTTTACCTTCGTAGACGTTACAGTACGGACATCGCAACATTTTCGACTTTCTGCCTCGAGGCGACTCATTTTGCGCCGTGGCCGCGTGCCGGTTGTTCGCAACGGACCCGTCGAGCGTTTGCTGAGCCTGTGCCATTGATGATGCGCTCGTGAAACAGCGAACATTGTGCAACTCGCTGTAGTGTTCGATGACGTCCTGCACCGTTTGGAACTTGTCGCCGCAAATGGTACAAGTGCGAGAGGAATGATGGATGTGTTTAAACACCACCTCAGGACTTCTCTCAAACTCCCTCGGTTCTTCGTTTTCGTTTCCAGCATTTTGTGCCCCCGCCACACGAGTGTTCAGGATAACGTTGTGCACCGTCTGCATGTGCTCCACCAACTCGTCAAACGTTTTTCCAACAAAACTACAATTATGCGTCTCTCGAACGACGCATCGCCTCGCCTTCCTCGTAGTAAACATGGTACCCTCCGCGGATGCTACCGTCGCACCTTGCGGAACGGTGTTTGCATTCGTTGCGCGCTTTCCTTTGCACCAGCGATTTTGATGAGTTCGAAGTCCATGGGCACTTTTGCAAACCTGTCCACACACTTCACACGAGACCTTCGTGGACGCGTCCTGCGCAGCGCCGTTTCCTCCGATGTGGACTTGCGCAGTTTCTTGCGCGAAACCACGCGTATCCACAAGTGGGGCTCCGCAACTAGATCTTTTTCGGTGTATTTTTAGTCCAACCTCAGTCGCAAAAGTCCTGCCGCACTGGCAGTAGTAACCAGTGAGCGCCAAGTCCGGATCGTCTTCTTGTGCTCTATCCTCGCTCGTGGCGTACCGCTGCGGACGTTGAGCCGTTCTGCGCTTGCGCCCTTGCAACGCAGCTCCTTGTGAAGTGCGCTGCCCCTCGGCATTGGACACGTCGTCAAACAACGTCTCGGGCGACTTCAACGAAGCTCTAAGATTTCGCGCACCATCTTCATCGTGATCTTCATCGGAATCACTCGTCTCGTTATCCTTCGCATCAGCGTCTCGAACGCGAGCTTCGCCGCTCCTTGGCCCGTCATCGTCGTCTTGGCTCTCTATGTCCGTCTCGTCCCCGTCTGCGTCATCTGCAGTCAGCGCTCGCACCATCTCCGTCTCGTCCAACGCCGGTTGGTCCGCCCAATACGTCTCCATCGCCGTTTTGAGTTCACTTTCTTTCTTATGCGGCGGTTTCCCGCTGCAATTAGAGTAAACGTGCGTCTTAAAGGCGAGCCAGCCCTTGAACACTGTGCGATGTCCACAAAACATGCAGTCCATGTCCTTGTAAACCTTGAAGGATCTGTTCCCGTCCGGACTCATCTGATCCACGCCTCGAGGCGTCGGTACCTCGACTTCAACTGTCGGACTCGCCAACGGCGCCGGAGCCGCTCGCGCCTGATCGCTATTCGGGCTATCCTCCTTGTCGTGTTCCGGACTCCTCGCCGGCGTCGTCATTTGCATCCCCCCCGCGTTCTCACCTTGACCACCCTTCTTCTTCCCATCGTCTTCCCGCTCCACGACCGGCGCTCGACCCGGCAATCCCTGCGCGGTCATTCCGCCTCGGACGCTCGTTCGCCTCCTCCGCCAGCCCGAAACGCGTCTCCCCTCGCTCGACCGTCACCGAGCGTCCACTACGCGCGCCAAACCGATCATCACATCGTCAGTCAACCATTCTCAATCACCGATCGCCCTCGGTGCGCGCCCGTTCTCGCCGATCGCGCTCGCCCCTCGCGTCGTCGTCGTCTCTCCGCCGCCGCTCCGTCGAAGAAATTCAAGGAGGATCTCCCCCGCCGCGCGTCCACTCCCTCGAATCGCCCGCTCTCGACGCCCTCGACGCGTCATCTTCGCGCATCTAACCTCCCGTTCCCTCCCGTCGCGTCTCCGCGCCGCCTTCCCCGCGCGCGCGACCCTCGAACGCGCGTTTTCGCGCGCAGGGCAAAATGCACAATTCTCCGCGACGCGCTCCATTTCTCCCCTCCCGTCGCCGCGTCCGCCCTCGATCCTCCGCGCGCGCGCGACGAGACGACTCACGCACCTCCGATTCTCGCGCCCGTTCGCGTTCGCGTCGACGCTCTCCCTCGCGACCGCGCGCGGTGTCTCGGAATGATGTCCGCGCGCGTCGCCGAGGCGTTTTCAGTCGCCGCGCGCGCCGACCCGACGCGCGGCGGCGACGCGGAATCGAAAGGGTCTCCATCGTTCGTGAGAGCGCGCGTCGACGCGAACGCGATGGGAAGGATGAGAGAAAAGACGCGGGCGGTGTGTGGTGTGCTCGTTAAAGGGCTAGGGGCGTCGCGGCGGCGGGCGGGCGTCGCGCGCGCCGTCGTCGGCGCGAGAGGTTTTGACGACGCGGCGCTTGGAGAAACATCCGAAACACGACGTGGTCTCCTCCTCGACGGTCTCGACGACGGAGGGTGTGGAGACCGGGTTCGGCGATGGGAGGGGCGCCTGGACGATGGACGGTGACGGGGGGACGTCGGCGTCGGCGGCGCGCTCGGCGGCTTTGGATTCGGCGGCGAGCTTGGCGCGCGCCTTGGCGGCCCAGCGATCGAGCGATCGCGCGCCGCGAGGGCGTTCGTCGGTGGTGGCGGTCGATGTAAACGGTGACGGGGCGTCGTCGAGACGCGCGTTGCCGCGCGTCGTCGTCGTCGTCGACGTGGGCGTCTCTGGGAAATTCAACGCGCGAGGCGTCGGCGGCGCTCGATCCTCCGCCGCGGGCGCGGCGAATTCAAAACTTTCGTCGCCCTCGTTCGCACCCTCGTTCGCGTCGTCGCGCGCCATCTCATCCATCGCGCTCAATTCGTTCGGCATCAACCGCTCGCTCATCGTCGCGCGCTCCGCGCTCGTCGTCGTCGTCGGCGTCTTTTTCGTCCCGTTCGTCTCGTCGCCGGATTTTTTCGCCGGCGCCGGCGCCGCCTCCCCTCGCCGTCGAACCGAGGCGGGCGCCTTGACCCTCTGCGCCCGAACGCGCGCCGCGTACGCGTCGTACGCCTCTAACGCCCCCATACCGTTCTTCGCGACGTACGAATGAAACCATCGCAACAAGTTGTTATTTTCCTACGCGCGCCGAAACGAAAAATCGACGCGCCGCGTCGCCTCATCGTCAGTCCACGCGCTCTCTCTCTCTCTCTCTCTCTCTCCCGCGAACGTTCACGGTCTCGATATATACTAAAATCACACTCCCGCGCCTCGTCTCGTCGATCGACGCCTCGACACGCACTATAAACTTTCCGCTCGCCAACGCCTCGTAATCCACATCCACCGGCAATCCCAACGACCGCATCGTCTGCGATAACACCCGCACGTTCCGCTCGTTATCCGCGAGATACCTCGCGTTGAAATCTAATCGATGCAGCGGCACCGCGCCCGGATGCAGCGCGTCCAACAGCTGACAATACGCCACGCCGTCGCCGCATTCCTGCACCGAGGCGTAATCGCTCCGAAGCGCGTGATTGAGCCACGACACGAGCTCGAGGCGACCCATGGTGTTCGAACTCGGCGTGCGCGCCGCCTGCGAGGACGATGTCGGCGTCGCGCGCGTCGACGCGTCGATGCGCGCGCGTGGGGTCGCCATGTCGACGTCGACCGTCGCCGAGTGAGAACCACCCGAGTCACAATCGGGCGCGACGCGACGCGACGCGACGGGACGCGACGGGACGCTCGTCGTCGCGCGAGGACGGCGCGCGCGCGATGGGTGGGAACGGATTTTGCGCGCGGTGCGGCACGGGACTGCGATTGACGACGCAGGCGTCGACGGTGTCGTGCTCGGGATGTGGGAAGGAGCACTCGCTCGATGAAGGTGCGAGGGATGGACGGCCGGACGCGCGCGAGGGCGAGGACGGACGTGAAAGCGGAGCGAACGCTCGATGGAAAATGTGCGCGACGCGAGCGCGGCGTCGGGGGGACGCGCGCGCGATGATGCGACGACGTGGACGGTGATTTCGGCGTGGCGGCGGCGGCGCGCGGTTCCGGTGACTGACGATCGATGTCGACGCGTTCGCGGCGTAGCGTTCGGAGAAAGCGAGCGAGAGCTCGTCGCGGGACCGGCGGAGTTTAAGTTTCATCACGGCGTCGAGGCCAAGCACCCGAACGGGACCAAGGTCGGGGCGCAGGAGGAGGTGACGAGAGAGCGCGCGACGGTGGACGAAAAGTGTCCCAAGTGCAAACACAAGGGATTGAACTTTTACACCATGCAGTTGCGAAGCGCGGACGAGGGACAGACTGTGTTTTACGAGTGTCCGAAGTGTGGTCACACGTTTAGTCAGAATAACTGAGCGCGCGCGCGCGCGCGAGTGAGAGTTTGCGTCGGCGACGAGGAGAGAATCGCGGCGCGTTTTTGAAGGAATACGTAGCACTTAGCGGCGAACTTGTGATGATGAACACGAGCGCGCATCGTAGGATGGGATTTGAGTCGCATCGTCGCGTCGTCGCACCTCGCGTCGTTTTTAGCATGATTTTTGAGTTAGCTTTACACAATATGTCTGGGCCACGCAGTCGCGTGTGACGCCGCGCAGTTGAAAACTTACTCTGGATTGCCCCACGTGTTGACAATCTTACACGATCCGTCGCCGCCCGTCGGACCGTACTGGTGCCATCCCGCGCTGCCTTCCTTGTAAAAGGCGCTCGCATCGGTACCGGATCCGTCCATCAAGCTGACGTCGCACCCGTCGGCGTTGCCGCTCGACGCGATGTGCCACAAGTCGCTAGTCCAATATTTGTTGACGCCATCGCACTCAAATTCCCCATCGCACTCCTCCTTGACGTGCTTCCAATCCGTCGCTTCATCGTTGATGTTAGCCTTGTAGAAGAGGCACGACAACAACCACGTATCCTTGCGGCAGTATCTCGTCGCGCCCATCGCCGGTTGAAGCGCGCCCAGCCCGAGCGGCTCCACGTCCGTGTTCGTCGACCCTCCGAGCGCCGTCGTCTTCTTCTCCTCCTCCTCGGAAGCACCCGCCGCTTGACCTAACATCGCGCTCGGACGCCAAGACCCTCGACGATCTTCACGTTCGCCGACGCACATCAAACTAAATCGCGGCCCGTGTCCGCACGCGTCCAGGTGCACCTCCCTCGGCAACCCTTTCGGCGCCGCCAACGCGTATCCCGACCCGAGCGGCGAGTTCGACGCGCCGACCGTCCCGACGTACGTGTACTGCACCGCGTTCATCGCCAACGACGCGATGAGCGCCGTGGACAGCGCGACGATCGCCCGTCGCGCCGTCGTCGTGGGGTGTTGAAGATCGCCCGACGCGGGCATCTCCCCCTCCACGTCCACGATCTTGTCCGCGCGCAGCAGCGTGTCGCGCTCGGTCTCACCGATCATCTCCGTTCGTCGTTCGCGTCCGCACCGCGTGCTCGCGCGCGCGCGTGTGACGACGACGACGGCGCGCGCGCGTCGATTTCGTGTTCACGCGCGCGGCGCGCGCACGAGTCCCTCCAATTCGACCAATCACGACTCAGTTCACTCGCACGTATACAACACCTCGGAACGCGATGTAAAAACATTTCACGGGCCGGAGACGCGTCAGACCCGCGCGCGCGCGTCGCGCGACCGATGTCGGCCGCGGCGATCGACTGTCGCGTCTCCGGCCCGTGGTGGCACGCCAAGAACCACCCCATGTCCGGCGTCACCCTCTGGCGGTGGATCGAGACGCTCTGGCGCCACCGCGCGTCGATCGATTTCGTTCGTTTCGCCCCGCGCCTGGCGCTCGTGACGACGCTGTCGGTGTTTAACGCGCTCGGTGCGATCGGTGACGGGGCGCTGTGGGCGTTCGGATGGCGAAAAACGCGCGTTCGTGATGACCCGGTGTTCATCGTCGGACATCCGAGGACGGGAACGACGCACACGCACAACGTGATGGCGAAGGATTCGGGACGGTTCGGCGCGGCGAGGACGTTCGACGTCGGATTTCCGAGCGGATTTTTGTCGAGTGGATTCATGATGCCGATGCTCGGGGGGTTGATGGACACCACGAGACCGATGGATAACATGGAGTTGTCCATGGAGACGCCGCAGGAGGATGAATTGGGGACGAATCAGTTGAGCGCGTGCGCGTCGCCGTACGCGTCGTTGATGTTCATGCGAGA
>CEOJ01000504.1_pt1 | contig 13205 bp, 7 predicted proteins | sample 530281 | NCBI WGS metagenome assembly CEOJ01 (sample SAMEA2619879, study PRJEB7988) | marine metagenome | isolation source: saline water (ENVO:00002010), including | reverse complement strand
GGTCGTCGTCGGCGGCGTTGACCGCGACGGTCAAAGACGGCGGCGGCGACGCGCGGGGATCGGATTCGGACGACGACGCGCGGTCGACGCAGTCGACATCGATCGTGCGTTTGAATGGGAACGAGGACAAGGACGAGGAAGGGGAATACGGAGACGACGGAGACGATGTCGATCGGTACGACGGTATCGTGAAATGTCTCGGTTTCGGGTTTCACGACGCGTCGAACGTCGCCTTCATACGACTGGAGATGATGACCACGGGGTCGCTCGAGGACGTCGTACGCCGGGGTGTTCGATTCGAATCGTCCCCCCGCGCCGCCCTGTGCGTCGTTCGGTGTCTCGCGAACGCGTTGGCGTTTCTTCACGACGTCGCGCGCGTCGTCCATCGCGACGTCAAACCGAGCAACGTCTTGTTCGACGAAACGGGGGCGTGTAAACTCTGCGATTTCGGATTGTGCGCCCCCGCGGACGCGGCTTCGTCGCCGACGCGGCGTCTCGACGGTACCGTCGTCTACATGTCCCCTGAGCGCCTCGCCTCGAGCGACCCGCGATGCGGACCCGAATCCGACGTCTGGGGCGTCGGCGTCACCGTCCTCGAGTCCGTCCTCGGTCGTCCTCCCTTTGACATTCAGGACGGTGGTCCGCTCGGATTGGTGATGCAAATCGTCGACACCGTCATCGACGTCGACGCGTGCGTCCCCGGCGATTCCGTCGACGCTCTCGTCTTGCGTCGCGTTTTGACGGCGTGTCTCGTCAAAGACCACCGCCGGCGCGTCTCCGTTCGCGAATTACGCGATCCAAACGACGAGAGATGGGATTTATCCGCGTACACTCGCGCCGACGTGCGCGCCTTCGTCGACTCCCTCCCCGAGGCGCCCTCGAGACCGGGTTCGCCCGCGCTCTCCTCCGCCTCCGCCTCCGCCTCCGCCTCCGACGACGAGCACCGCGCCTCCGGGTTTTCCCATCGCTTCGAGTGATTCCACGCGTCGATCGCGCGCACATCCGAGATTCATTCATTCATTCATTCATTCATTCGCGCGCGCGCGCATTGAAACATTCATTCATTGACACACGCATTCATTTCCAGTGGTTCGGCGCTTTCGGTCGCGCGTCTCGCGCGTCTCGCGCGCCCTCCTCGCGCGCCGTCGTCGCGGCATCATCCCTCGTCGCGCGTTCCCTCACTGTATCCTCGCGCATCCATCGTCCTCGCCCGAATCGCGTCACGGCGGTCGAATCGCACGTTTCATGAAATTCGCGTGCAATTCTGACGCGCATCGAATCGTCGTCACGCGTCGACGCGCGCGCGCGGAGACGCCGGGAACGACGCGCGAACATGCGCGCGATTTTTGCGTTGGTTCTCTCGCGATGGCGCGTCGTCGTTTCCCTCGCCGTGGGCGTCGTCGCGTTCGCGAGCGTGGACGCGGAGGCGCCCGCGCGAGGCAAGGGACGGCGGCGGTTTCGACGACGTTCGCGCGCGCGGGCGTCGCGGTTTCGAGGCGGGCGCGCGCGATTGCAGCGAGCTGGGTCGTCGACGATCGCGCGAGGGGTGGAGGAGGAGGAGACGTCGAGGGAGGAGGAGGCGAGGGAGCGAAGGGGGAAATCGCGGGACGGGACGCGGCGCCGACGGCGCGCGTCCGAGGCGTTCGCGTTGGGAGTGGTGTACGCGCCGTACGAGGATGGGAGCGAACAGACGTTCGCGGGGAAACCTTTGTGCGTGGTGCACGGGAAACCGGCGGTGGCGAGGGTGGTGGAGACGATGAAGATGAGCGAACGCGCGGACCGCGTCGTCGTCGCCACGGATGATTATCGCGTCGTCGAGGCGGCGAAAGAGTACGGCGCGGAGACGGTGTTGGTGTCCACGGAGGTGAAGAGAACGTTGAGCGCGTACGCGAGGGAGGCGGCGAATATGACAGGGGGTGGATGGGATTTAGTGTGCGTCGTGGACGTGGAGGAGTGCATGTTGGACGTCGACTCGGTGGACGCGTGCGTCTTGGCGATGGAAATCGAAGACGAGGACGGGTGCGCGGCGGCGACGTGCGCGGCGGCGACGGATCCCGCGCGCATTGAGTTGGAGACGAGACCAAAGTGCGTGGAAGACGCGCACGGATACGCGATGTATCTCAGTCGAGCGACGATTCCGGCCATCGGCGTCAAGGAGCGCGAAACCATGCCGGGCGAACTCAATCTCACGCCGACGAAATGGCAAGACAAGGATCGAGAGATTCGTCTGAGTCGTCCGCACACGCACGTTTTGGGTGCCGTGTGTTACGACGCGGCGTATTTACGATTCTTCGTCGACGATAAGGCTGAACCGACGCCGTTACAACGCATGGAAAACATCGACGCGTTGCGCATATTGGAAACCGGGTACGGTCTCAGGGTGTGTCACGTAAACTATCCCGCGCCGGCGTTGAAGACGCCCGCCGACGTCCCCGAGCTCGAGCGTTTATTACAGCGTCGATTATTGGAGAGCGAGTCGTTCAGTAAGAAGTCCCCGGGCCGATTTTCTCCGGTCAAGACGCGACTCTTCGGCGTCGCCGCCGTCGTCGACGGGAAGAAAAAGACGAGAGACGTCGCCTCCATCGCCGACGACGACGCGACCAAGGAGGATTCCGCCGCCGAGGGATCCCCGGCGACGGCCGACGTCGTCGACATCACCACCGATTGACCGCGTTCGCTCGCCACATCTTTCCCGCGTCTTTTCGCCTCTCGTTATAAAGGTAAAAAATATCCCAATTCTCCAATCGCCCTCAGACCGCACGCGTCGTCGCGCGACGACTTCATGCCGCTCCCACCGCTCGAACGCGAGTCCGAGGACCTCTTCTTCAGCGCCTTCACGAGCGAGACGGAAGATCGCGAGGATCACTCGTTCAACGGCGTGTTTTTCTCCATCGGGTGCGACAGTCTGTTACCGGTGAGTCGAGTCGAGGTGACGTCGGTATCGGTGCGAGGGAGTCTCGGACGCGTGCGCGTGTACGTCAAGACGCCGGTGAAACGACGAAGCGACGTCGACGCGACGCGCGAACCGAACGTGACGGAGGAATACGGAAGGTACGCGAGGGGGGACCCGCTGGTGGAGGGATTGTTCGACGAGACGGCGTGGGGCGAGCCGACGCACGACGAGACGCACGAATCGAGTCTAGGGGTGATGGTTGAATTGAAATTGAAGGAACCGATCGTGTTGGAACGAGGAGAGATGGTGGAGGTGTACGTGCACAGCGACGCGTCGGGAGACTCGGGATTGGTGTACGACAACGCGACGGATATCATGGGACGGCCCAAGTGCGACGGCGTGTTGCAAATATATCCCGGATTCGGGCATCTGAGTCACAAACCGTTCGGGAAAACGGCGCCGTGGTACGGCCGAAGCGCGAATTGGGTGACGAGTCTGCGACGAGATCGACGATTCGTCGGAAAGGTGTCGTACGGCGTTCGGTGGATGTTGTGGCAGCCGGAGAAGGAGACGCACGAGAAATTTCCCGTCCAGTTTCAAGAGGTCGTGCGGACGATGTTGAGAGGCATTCGAGACGAAAGAAGCGCACTGAGCGCGTTGCACCCGGACGTGTTGATGTACATTTTCAATAAACACGTCGGGTGGGAGTGGTTCGGGAAGGACGTGCCGGCGTGGAAATCGCGATTTCCCGCGTTGGCGACGTCGTGTCGGTCTCGCAGCGTCGACCTCATCATCGACGTCATCATCGATCACGTGAGTCATTTCTTCGACAAAGCCGAAGGCACGTCCAATAAACCGCGAGTCATGGTCGTCGCGTGTCAGATGGCGCGGACGATCGTGAGTAAGAGTGACGCTCTCCGATCGACGCTCACCGTTTGTTCGATGCATATTCGAATCCGTGCGCTTCTTTATATCGCGAAATCGTGCTACGAAAAGATTGTGAATCGCAAGTCCGAGTTGCGATGCGAGCAAAGATGGACGGACCGAGGGAAAATTCCTCCGCGGCTGCTCGTCGAGTGCATTCCCGAGGCGTTGGCGCACGATGCAACCACCGTGTACAGCGTTTCGAATTTCATTTGCACCTTCGTGCGGAGCAAGGAGGGATGGGAAAGTTTGCAGACCGCCGAAGAAGACGACGCCATGGATGTCGCCGCTGCCGTTCCCATCGATAAAGACAGTGCCGAGTACAAGGAAGCGTACGCTGCGCTGACAGAGTTCATGCGGCAGTTGCACCTCATTTCTCCAGTCGTCTTCTTCCAGTTGTCCACAAGGGCGTCGCAACGAAATGGGGAAGAAGTTTATCTCGACGATTTATCCCCAGATGAAGACGATATGGATTCAGACTTCGTGGACGATTTGGATTACGACGAAGAAGTAGATTACGACGACGAAGTGGATTACGACGACGAAGTGGACTACGACGACGGAGTGGACTACGACTCCGTCGAAGCTGTTTAAAGATTTTCTGGGCGCATGTAATTTTAACGATTGTGATACTGTACAACGAACTACGTCTTCTATTCCTGCATTGAATCATCGAGATCGTCCCCTTCGTCTCCTTCGTGATCCTCTTGTCGATGCAACAACGACAGCTCGTCGAGAAGCTCCTCGATCGGAACTTCGGGCACGTCGTCGTCGTCATCACCCGAAGCCGCATACGCGTTGGCGTTAATGGCGTTCTCGTCCTTGAAGATTTGAACATGAGCGCGCGTCTCTTCGTCTTCTTCCAATTCTTGGTAGAAGAGCTCTTCGTCTTGCGCCATGCGATCGACGCCGCCTCGCGATTTTTGCTGAGAATCATCAGCTTCTTCGACTTGCATGCGTTGCAGACGCCACGCTCTCGCGACACCGCGCTCACGACGCTTACGTCTGCTCTCGGCGTACGATTTCTTCACGAGAATGACGTCCGGCACGATGCCTTGAAGTTTACCCGAATACTTTTCGAGCTCCGGATCGACAATTTGCAAGTTGGACAAGTCGTATCCCATGGCGGTATCCCCCGGTTGTAAAATATTACCCAAGTGCGTCTTGACGAAGAAGGTGGTGTCGTTCGTGCCGAAATCGCTCGCGCGAGCGACTTCGACGTCAGCCATGCACAGTTTCCCTTGTCTGGACGAATGATCCACCTCGACGTCGAGGATGACGTATTCGATCATCTGTTTCGCCGACGCCGACGCCTTGAACGGATACCGCCAGTACTTTTCGGGATCGATCCATACCTGTCGCATCGTCACCGGATCCGTGAACTGTAACGAGTTGGACACGCGCGTGCACAGCATCACCGGTCCGACGCTTCCGAATTCCTTTGACAGCTTAAACGGCATCACCACCACGTCCTCCTTACACACCGGCACAATCTCCGTCATGAACGTATGACGGTAATTATACGTGTTACTATTCGCATCGTGCGACACCAACTGTTTATCGGCTCTCGATCTCGTCGCCACCACGCTCCCCAAAAAATCCACAAACCGCAGCGCGTGCGAGCGGTGTCCGTAATAAAAGTCCAACCCGTCCGGTTGACTCTTGATCCCGATCGCGTCTCGCTCCATCCCGTGCTTTAAAATCATCTGCTCCAAGAACAAAAACGTCCGTTTATGCTCCACCTTTTGTCTCACCTGCACGCACGCGTTCCACTGATCGCTATTCGCCGCGCTTCTCGCGCACGCGTCGCACATGCGCCACTCCACCACGAATTCCGTCACGAACGTCTGCTGCAAGATGGCCCCGTTCAGCACCTCCTTTTGAATCGTCAGTTTGGTCTTCAACCGCTTACTGTGCGGTTCCGTCCACACGAATCCCGCGTCGACCAACTTGACCTTTTGCAGTCCCTTGATGCGTTTGATGCAAAACGTGAGCAACTCTTTACTCTCCAAATCCGCCCGAATCCAGTGTTTCGGAGGTTGCAGATACCGCTCGCACTGCGAACAGTACTGCACGACGCACGATTTACTGATCCCTTCCGTGATGTCCACCTGCGTGCGCACGCACTCGACGCACATGCCGGACGGATTCGCGCACATGGGGACACCGCAGAGACAACACAGCACCGTCGCCGCGCCTCCACCGGCGTGCATCGCGTTCGACGCTCCGAAATCCATCGCGCGCGGCGGCGAGAGCGCGAGGGTGCGAGAGCGTCGTCGCGCGCGCGCGTCACCTCCGCGCGTCGATGTCTCGCGCGCGCGTCACCTCGGCGCGCCCATTCGTGCCCGAACCGCCGCCGCCGACTCCGTGTGTCCGATCTTTATGTGTCGGACACGCGCGGGCGTGGTTTTCGCGTATTCGAGTGATTTGAAGAGGATGTGGTGATTGACATCCCGTGCGCGCGCGCGCCATCGTGGGACGGCATTCGTCGCGGCGCGTCGCGCGCGAGGAGGAGGATGGCGACGTCGGTGAACGCGATCGACGAGGAGTTGGCGGCGCTCGAACGCGCGCTCGCGACTCTGTCGAGCGACGAGGAGGACGAGGGAGGGGTGGCGTCGACGTCGGATTCGCGCGAAGAGAGGAAACAGAGGAAAAAGAGGAAAAAGGAAAAGCGCGCGCGAGGACGGTCGTCGTCGGATGAGGAGGCGGAGGCGGCGCCGGACGTCCTCGTGGGCGGGGAGGATTTACCTCGAATTCAGCCCCTGCCGCGAGAGCTGTTGCCGGAAGGAAACGATTATAAAGGGAAAGGGACGTCGTTTTTGGGCAAGCGCGGCGCGGGACAACCGACGGCGGCGGCGGCGAGCGGAGGGACGACGACCGTGGGTGCGCCGAGGAATGAGCTCGAGAGACGGTTGGCGATGCGGAACGATCGACCGCGGTGCGAGGTGTGTCAGATGGATTTCACGAGCGACGCGCAGTTTGAGGAACACAAGCGTGGGAAGAAACATTTGGCCAAGGCGAGAGCGGCGAACGGAGGCGGAGGCGGAGGACGCGGCGCGGGCGGAGGACGCGGTGCGGGCGGGGGAAGACGGTACGTGAAACCACCTCCGGGGCCTCACTGCGAGTTGTGCCGGAAAATATTCACGAGCGAGGTGCAAAAGGCGGAACACTACGGAGGGAAGTGGCACAAGGCGCGAGAGCGGGGCGAGATGCCACCGTCCAATCGCCCATATTCTTGACTTGTTGGCGTACCGAGCGTCTTCACTACGGCCACAAACGACCGATGATTGTCGTGATATTTGTTGATTAAAAATACATACACGAGATGAGCGTACGAACATCGCGATATTACGGCCACGGTGTGTTGCGCACGTACATGGCTTCGATTTGACTCTCATCTAACGCACCGTCGTAAAAGTTGAAGTAACGAATCCAACCCTTCATTTCGTGAGGGAAACCGAAATCGTTGGCGAGTCCACCGACGGTGAAATCCGGTTCACCTTCGTTGTTGTTCGCCGTGGCTTTTACCGGTGAAATGGCGCCGTCGAGCGCGGTGTATGACCCATCTACGATACCCTGGCGGAACACCGCCAAACCATGGTGCCAAACGCCGTTTGAAGGGGTCGCTGCGCCAGAGTCGTAGACGGCCCCTATCCCACTCCCGATACCGCCGCCAAAGCGTGTATCTGATATGATGAACGAACGGTCATAACCGCCGTCATCGTGGCCGAAAATCCATCCGTAAGATGCCGTCGGGTCATATGTTGTATCCAACTGAAAGACGACCTCCATTGTTAGATTCGGGTACCGCGCCGGACCGATTTCATATGGACACGTAATCACCGACTGCCTGTTCCCATTTATGTACATCCCATTCATCGTCGAGTTATACGTGGTCTGCGATCCGAGGTTGCACGAAATTTGTGCGTTGCCCCACGTGTTGCCGCCCGTATATTGTGACGCATCAAGTGAAGCCAAAGGCGTTGGCGCGTTCGGCAGCTCACATGTTTTTGTGCACGAAGCAAAACACGCCGTGACATTCAAAGGTCCAGGCGCAGCATTAGGCTTCTGCGGTATCAGTCTGTTGCGGTACGGCCAGAACGTTACAGTGCACGCGTCCATGAATTCGCCGTTGCCTGACTTGGGCCCGTGTTGCTTTGTGGTCACCCACGGTCCTATCTCACGGAGTATCTCTCCGGCCTCGTTGCCCAAAGCGAAACCATATTCGTAATTCACATCTCTCGTCGTCACCGTCCACTTTCGCAGACCGATTCGCGTCATCTTTACCATGTTCTTCCTCGGAAAGAACAGGTGCGAGTTGTAATTGTGACGCAATATGAAGCCGTCGGAGATTGGAGACGTGAAAAAGTCTGGATTCGCCGCACGCAGGCGCTGATCGATCCAGCTCGCGTCGAGCGTGAACGTCACCTCCGGTCGAACGCGTCCACGGAACACCCAGTTTAAGATCCCCCCCACACGAGCGTGCTCGTCGCTCGAGCGACCACCAGCGAGGATCAACAAAATCCCAACACTAAACGAAATGACGCCCACCGCCGCGACGCTCGTCATCGCGCTTCGACGACGACGAGGACGATGCACGTCTCCATAGGCGATAGACGACGTCTCGGACGCGTCGATCACGAGCGGCGTCGATTCCTTCGCCATCGTCGAGGTTCGGCGCGGAATGGCGTAGGGTCGGACAGCTGTAGAAGGAAGAGCGACCGACTGACCCTCACCCTTTGGACTTTGAACGTAGATGTACAAGTACTTGCAGAATACAATTGGTTGGACTAATCTAGAAATTAATGCGTCGTTTCTGTTTATTCGCGGTGGGCGTCCACATGGCGTCCGTCGTGAGCATCGTGCGCGTGTCCGAACTCGTGCGTCTGAGCGCAACGTCGTCGTCTGAAAACTGATACGCGTCCGAGCTGCGAGTCTCTTCGTGGAAAATCCCGCTCTCGCTCGTCCTCGCCTCGCGCGGCGCCCCCGTCGGAGATGTGTCGTGACGCGCGCGGCGCTGCGACAACTCGCTCAGATTCGTAACGCTCGGGAGATTAAACTTTCGATCTCTTGACCCCGAAGCCAAACCTCGGCGATTGCTTCCGTGCTCGAGTAACGCCGCCGCGTCCGGATTCTCCGCTTTCCACTCGCGCGCCAATCTCAGACCGATGTCGTACCCATGTTTGATGATGGCATTGTATTTGTTAAACTCCAAGATGCCGATGCTCGACACGTCCGGGTGAATGTATACGTCGATGTCGTCGACGCGCGTCTGGTGTTTCACCGTATCCGTGACAAAGGGAAGCTGCCCTTGCATATCCGCCATGGTCGGAATGCGATACCCACCGCCGAGCCAACGAGGAACGAGCGAGCGGATCAAAAGGAGCGACCCGCTGATCCCATCGCCCCACGGGGTGAGCTTTCTCGTGTCTAAACCCTCACCCGCGACGTCGACGGCGATGACGAATCGCGCGCCGAGCGCGCGCATGACGTCGGTGGGGAGATTGTTGACGTACCCGCCGTCCACGAGAACGTGCATGTTTTGTTGTCTGTCTTGCTCGGTGTCACACACGGGAGGTAGAAATCCGACGAGCGCCATGCTCGCGCGCACGTATCGCCACAGCGTACCGTTTCTGTGTATGATTTGCATGCACGAGATGAGATCGAGCGTGCAACAGAAAAACGGCAACCAACAATCTTCAATCTTCGTCTCTCCAAAGTTGACGCCGAGCGATCGATTCATGCCCCATCCCGTGAAGTAGCTCACCACGGGGAGGGTGAAATCCATCACCCGTCCCCACGCGCTGGACATCTCCTTGGCGAATTTCATCACCATGATGCGAACGAGGAGCGCGCTCGGATCGCGCGCGTACATGCCGCCGACCATGGCGCCGATGGAGGTGCCGCCAACGGCGTCGATGGGAATGCCTTCCTCTTCCATCGCGGCGAGAACGCCGACGTGCGCGATGCCACGAGCGCCGCCACCACCCATGACGAGACCGACAGTCAAGTCGCGAAGCGAACGGGCGAGGCGAGCGGCGTGGGAGAACACGAGTCCGCCGGAGGGCGATTCCATCGCCGCGTGGTGGTGGCGCTGCACGCTAAACGCGGTGAGCCAGGATTTGGTGTCTTTCGGCGTGATGTCGGCGTTTTGATGGAGCAACACGAGCTCGCGCTGGGCGAGCAGCATGCGTTGAAGTTTTGTCGCGCCTTGTCCGTGGAGGAGACGATCTTGTAAGGTTTGTCCCTCCGTCGGCGTCGGCGCTTGATCGTTGGCATTGGCGACGAGTAAAATGGTATCGCTGTGACGCGCGCACTGCGCGCACCAAGGCGACGGGAAAGGATCACCCTTTAAGATGACGAGATCGTACTCCAACTCGAGGTTCAACAGCCAATTCATCGTAGCCTCCTGCGCGAGCGGACCGACCGCCGCTTGGCCGATCTCAGCCAGGCGACACGCCGAATCGACGGTGTGCACGCGACATATCTTTCTGAGCGCCATCGTCAGCGAGTAACAGAAATCGTCCAAGTGCACGGCGGCGCCCTCGGTGACGGGAATGACGGAGACTATCTTCGGCGTGTTGGACGCCTTGTGAGATTGCTGTAAACCAGAGACGGTCGGCGCGATGCTCGCCGATAACGCGGCGGCGCGATTCGCCTGGCGCAATCCTAAACCTCGCGCGAGTCGGACGAACGCCGTGGGCGCCGCGAGGGCGAGCGTGTCCAATCCAGCGGATGAGATCCAGAGCACCTGTGAATCTCTCACGGCTCGCGCGACGGTTCTTCCGTTGGGTGGCGAGATGCTCTGTCGCCTCGCTCTCGGCGTCGAGGCCGACGAATCGGCGGCATTCGATTGGAGAACCGAGTCTTCTCCCGTCGCCTCGCCCGGATTGACGACATAGCCGGGTGCGCTGGATGGATACGACACGTTCGGTTTACCCGGCGTTCGGCGTTTGAATAAATTTTGCGACGAATTCGCTCGAGACAAGCCGTATTCCTCCGTCTGCTCTCGCAAACATCCGGCGACGACGATGTGCACGCCGCCCTCGCGTTGATTCAGCGCCTCGCCCGCCTCTAACATTTCAATCTCCGAGCCCACTCGATCTAAAACGAGTGAGCTCGGCGTGAGTCTGACCCGTCGTGCGAGAGCACTGGCCATTTTGCACGTAATTTTGTCTCGCGAGCGCGCCAGGCGCGCCAACGCGCTTGCCGGAAGCGCGACGACCACGGCGCCGTTCGAACCGGCTCGAAACGCGAGATTACTTCGTTGACCAGTCAAGAGAAGGTGCGAGCCGACCACGTCTCCCGCATTTGCCGTGAAGATGGGCGCTTCCGAACGACGAAATCTGGGAGAGTTCGGGAGCGGAGGTCGCTCGCGCTTCGGCACTCGGCCCATGAACGCCTCCAACGAACCATGTTCTACAAGGTACGCGCACGGCGACGCACCCTGTCGCAAGACGACGGATCCCGCGGGGTACGCCGTGGCTTCCAGAGCGACCTCGTACGACATTTGCGGTGTGATGTCATCTTTGACTGACTTTTGTTTACGGAAGAAGCCACCGCCGTTTGTACCCGCACCTTTTGAAGCGCTTTTCCTATACCCGTGCCGTTCCAGCTTGGCGACGACGTCGCTCGTATCGATGGCGTCCACCACCTCGTCATCGAACATGCACGACAACGCCTTGGTACACAAGAGCGGCTCCGCATCGTTCGCAGAAAACGCCGTGGACTCGCTCAACACTCGTTCGTCGACCCATAATGATTTCAGATCGGACGTCATGCCGAGATACTTGCATAGAGCGGTGAATCCACCGGCGAGACGCAAGGCGGTGCCTTGAATGCCGACGACGGCGCCGGCGCACTCGTGAAAATCAGACATCTTGACGACGGCTAACACGCATCCGCCGGGCGCCGCGCGCGCGGAGACGCGAACTCGATCGCGCTGGTGCTCTTCCTTTTCCGCGCCGAACGACAATCGCACGCGCACGCGATTCGCACTCTCCGATCTCGGCGACTTTTGACCGCTCGACGGTGCGTCGCTGCTCTTCGCCGGCGCCGCCGGGGATTCTCCCGGAGCGCTCCATTTCTGAGGAACGTGCTCCAAGATGTCCATGAACGAATTCAAACACGTCCCCGGGCGCGAACAGTGCGTCGTCAACGCCTTTGACTCCCCGTCACCGCGTATGCTCACGTCCATCTCAATCTGACCCTTGAGTTCGACTTCGCCCTCCACCAACACCGTCAACTCCCCGGGCGCCACCGATTCGCCGACGCGTTCCCTCGCGCGCACCGCCACCGTCTTCACCCTCGATCGAAGCGTCGCGATGGCGGTCTCAGACATCCCTCGACACGCCGCGCACGCGCGCAACGCATCCATCGTGGGATCTAACGGCCTCGCGCTCTCGTGCGGGGATATAGTCGCCAATCCGTGCGCCGAAATCGCCGCGCGCAAATCCTCCTCCGTCTTGTGTAACACGCTCAAACCGTCCCCTCTGATATCCTTCAACCGCGCCTTGAGATTCGTCTGCGCCTGCCACGTGCGCCAGATGCGCACCGCCTGTCGCATTCGTCTCGGTTGATGCGGCATGTCGAACATCTTGAGCGATACGCTCTGAAACGCCCTGATTTTCCCTTCCTCTAAAATCATCCCGCGCAACTCCTGCGAACGCTTGAGCGCCGCCGCGCGCAGTTCCTTTAACCGTCGAATCGCACGCACCGCGCGCTTCAACAAGAAAAACCTATCCCCAACGCAAAAACAATCATCGACACGCGCGCGCGACCATCGTCAGTCTCAATCTCAATCTCAATCTCGCGCGCCATCGAGCGCGCGCGCGCGCCGCCGCCGACCCACCTCGTGGCGTAATACGCCGCCGTCGCCGCGCACAGCGCCGTCAACCCACGATCGACGCCGTACGCCCCCACGAGAACCGCCGCCAAGAACGCAAACTGTCCACGGTGCAACAACATCCCGCCCGCACGCCCACCACCCGTCCGTCCGTCCCCGACGTTCGTTCGTTCGAATCGATGAATGAATGAATGAATCAATGAATGAATGAGATGCGCGACGCAGTCACAATCCGACGACGATCTCGCCGCGCTCGAGGGTCTCCCTCGCTCTCGCGATCGCCCCTCTCTCGTCTCTTTCCCTCCCTCTCTTTCCCTCTCTCTCTCTCGCCTCTCCCTCCACTCACGAACGAACAACGAACAGTGCCGAGCACGCAATCTCATCTCGCGTTGACTTTCGCCTTTCAATGCGATGGATGCATTCGTGATGCGTTTTTCCTCGTGCATTCATTCATCGTCGCGCGCACGATCACGCGCATGGCCGACGGAGAATGTACGCGTGCACCGCACTATTACGGTCTGTTTCTGGACGACACCAGTCAGC
>CEOJ01113042.1_pt1 | contig 13240 bp, 10 predicted proteins | sample 530281 | NCBI WGS metagenome assembly CEOJ01 (sample SAMEA2619879, study PRJEB7988) | marine metagenome | isolation source: saline water (ENVO:00002010), including | reverse complement strand
CTGGACTTTCATAAAAGAATATTTGTTCCCACGTCTATGAATCATTGCAGCCTCAGACATTCCAGAACCATCTAGATACAATGAACTCACAGGTCCAAGCCAATGAGGAGAACCTCCTAATTCACTAATGGATAGTTTGAGAGTTCTGACCAAAGCACGTGAAATACTACAGACATGAATACTATGTTCTGAGGGAAAGTAAACCTGACCAAATAGATAGACAGAATGTTTTTCTGATCTACCTTTTTGAGATTCAAGCCACTGTATATAGTTCAGATGATCATTGTTTGATAAATCCTTTTCAACTGGAACTATAGAGTGTTCTACAAAGGCATCTGGTAGTCCAACATATATTTTTTGCCCCTCAAACGGATTGGCTTCCCTCGCCTGTCTGAGGGCCGAGGCAAGAACTGAATTTAGCTCAGATTCATCATGCAATAACGAGGAAATTGATTCTGTAAATGGAATCTGTAATATGCCACTGGCTACCTTATCACCATCATTATCATCCCAAGAAGCTGTAAGAAGAAATGTATCCGATAATACTAAGCCAACCATATTTGCAGGACTAACCTATTCCCAACTTTTTCTCCCACCCCTTATGACTCCGTGATTAACAGCTTTAAAAGAGAAAATCAAATAATGGGATTCAATGATTGGATCTTCAATTGGACTGGTTACCATTAAATCAGTTCCATCTTCGCTGATCTCCATAACATATTGATTATTGGTCAAAGGGCAGAAGTAGGTAGTTGAGTCAGGAATGTATGTCTTGTAGTATTCAATAGCCTCTACTCTTTTCATTGGTTCTTCCTTCAATACGTCAATGAAGTTGTCGTTTTCTTTGTATCCTAGTAGGTTCTTTTTTTGAATAAAACTGGTATCGTTTCGGCCTAATTCTTCAGAAAATAAAACAATTTGGACTGTTGTATCTAAAACCGTATCCTTTCTAAAACTCTTTATGCCAAATGTGGTATCGTACTCAAATCCAAATGACTCGTCTACATCCACAAAAAATTCTTTACCATTGAGTTTTACATTTTGTTCACCAATGAACAGTGAGTCTGCGATAGCAGAATCTCTGGTGGCATTAACAACTGACATCGCCTCCAGGAAGTTTGGGTTATATTCACCCGTTAGTCGCGAATAAAATGATTCAATATCATACACGTTCTGCATTCTGTATCTACTAAGATCCTGATAATATTCTTCCTCTTCCCAAATCGCTACCGGAACGTAGATAACAATGATTAAAAAGAACATTGCCAAAATGATTACTACTTCAAGTAAGTCTGTTTTATTCTGCTGAGTTAGTTCCATTTAACACCATTTATTTTAGTATGAATGATTCGACTCCATATTCATTTCTGATAATGGATTTTCTAAAATTACACCTTTTTAAACTAAATTTTCACAATTCTCACAACTCTATATTAATAATTTAAAAAGTTGTTTTTTACTTCTTTTATAAATCAACAACGCTTTTTGTAAAAAGTTGATAGTCAACTAGTTATAAATCTATTTTTGAATACGGATTGTCAATAGGCTTCAAACTACTTTTCAATTGTTCTAAAGACTTTTTTGCATCCCTCGTTAACTTTTTTGGGGTATCAATCTGTATTTTTACAAGTTGATCACCTTGAGATCTGCTTCTCATCCTTGGAAATCCTTTGCCTTTCATCCTTAATACCTGCCCTGATTGAATACCTGAAGGAATCTTAAGTCCTGCCTTGTTTCCATCTACAGTTGGGATCTCAACTTTTCCTCCAAATACAGCTGTTGGATAAGAAATTTTCAACTCCATAATCACATGCTCACCATCTCTGACAAAGTATTCATGTTCTACTTCTTGGAATACCACCAATAGATCACCAGGGTTTCCTGAAAGGTCTTCATTTCCCTGCCCATTTAAGGTCATATAATTGCCCTCCTCTACTCCTGCAGGGACCTTAACCTTAATTGTTTCCTCCTTTTTTCGCATTCCATCTGGGCCTGAGCCTGGTGGTCTATTCCCCACCCTCTGACCAGATCCCTCACAGTGTGGACATAAGGATGCTGAACGCATTTGACCAAGAATAGTATTTTGAACGGTAGTGACTTGTCCCTGACCATTGCATGTGGGGCAGCTTACAATCTCTGCACCTTCAGCTACTATAGATCTTTTGATTTTTATCTTTTTTTCTATTCCTTTTGCTATTTCTTCAAATGTTAACTTCATCTTAATTCTGATATCACTACCACGGCCACGTCTTCGTCCTTGTCTTGAGCCACCACCAAAAATACTTTCAAAAGGACTTCCACCAAAAATATCACCAAATTGTGAAAAAATGTCATCCATGTTCATATGGATACCGCCGCCACTAAATCCACCCTGCCCAGGATTATCCCCCATTCCAACGCCAGCATGGCCAAACTGATCATATCTTGAGCGTTTTTGTTGATCACTAAGAACAGCATACGCCTCTGCTGCTTCTTTAAACTTTTTTTCTGCCTCTTGATTACCAGGGTTTTTATCAGGATGATATTTTAAAGCAAGTTTGCGATATGCCTTCTTTAACTCATCATTACTGGCTTGCTTTGAGACACCAAGTATGTCGTATAAGTCTTTCACTTTTTGTTTACTATGACCTTCGCATGACGTATGACTTTATCCCTATAGGTGTATCCTTTTTCAAATACCTCTAGAATGGCATCATTTTCTGCATCCTTATCTTCTTGCGTCAACATCGCCTCATGGATAACTGGATCCATCATTTCGCCTTTTTGACCGAATGACTCAACATTTAAATCTTCAAAAAATTTTCTAACCTTATTTTTAACAAGTTCAATACCATCTGATAATGATTCCTCTGATGAATTTTTTGATTCTACCATTCTTTCAAGATCATCCAATATAGGTAAAAAGCCTTTGATTACGGTTTCTCCTTCAAACTGCAATAGTTTAGAGATTTCATCCGACTTTCTTCGCCTAAAATTTTCAAACTCAGCTTTCAACCGTAAATGTTTATCTTGCAGTTCATTGACCTGTTTTTGGAAATCATTTTTTTTACCTGAAACCTGCTTATCAGATTCCTTCTTTTTACTTTTTGATTTTTGAGTCTTTTGCTTGGTAGTTTGTTTCGATTTTGGCACAACTTCCTCTCATTATAATTTTTCGATAATCACTAAAATTAGGACCTGAATTTAAATGGTATTGTTTGCCTAGGCCAGTATACGGTATTGTACTATTTCAAAAAATTTGAAGCAGCTCTATAACTTCCAATTATAGATATCAAAATGACTATGAAAAACATCCAAACTAAAATAAATGGATCAAAGTTAACTTTTATGTTAAATGAACTAAAACTATCAATGAGGTAATTGAACGCTTTAACTGATATAAATAATGATGGAAAAACAAGTATCGCTGATATTATACCAATTAATATTCCCTCAATTATGAAAGGTAGTTTTATGAAAGTATTTGATGCGCCGATAAGCTGGAGAGTCTCAATGACCTCTTTCCTGGAATAGACAGACAATTTTATTGTATTGTATATGATAAGAACGGCTATCAATACAATGACACCTGACAAATAGGGCAATTTATCAATTATCCTTTTATAGTTTCTTTCTATTTTATTTATAAGGTTTCCTTGGTACCTTACTTCATCAACACTCGGAATTGATTTGATTTCTTTAATAATTGGCTCAACATTGAAGAAATTTCGTTGATTTCTATTTACATTTACCACTGCACTTACTGGCAGGGGATTGTATCCTAACAATTCTTCAATATCTTCCCCAAATTGATCTTTAAATATGCGAACGGCATCTTCTTTTTCAATAATGGTGGCAGTTCTTACTCCTTCTATTTTCTTGATCTTATGGATAAATCCCACAGCCTTTTCATTGGAAACATCTTGGCTAAAGAAAACCTCAATTTTGTATTTTGAACGGAGATAGTGAAGTACTTTGTGTGTGTTATTTCCTGCAGTAGCAATAACTCCAACAATATAAAGTGCTATAAATAAAGAAAGTATTGCAGTCAGGGCTGTCATCTTATGACGCCAAATATTTTTAAATCCTTCACCCAATAAATGCAAGATCTTATTCATTATCTAATTCTAAGAACTCCATCTTTAAGTTCATAAATTGGCCGCCCTCTACCTTTTATTAGATTATAATTGTGTGATGCCATAAGGATAGTTGTGCCGGTCTCATGTATAGTTTCTAATAGCCTAACCAGTTCAAACGATGCAACGGGGTCTAGGTTGCCCGTAGGTTCGTCTGCCAAAATTAAGTCTGGCTCTTTAATAATTGCTCTTGCAAGGCTCGCTCTTTGCTGCTCTCCTCCTGAAAGCTCATTTGGATAGTGCATTTCCTTTCCAACTAAGCCAACAAGGTCTAAAGCTTCGTCCACTCTATCTGGGATCTCCCTGTTACTATAGCCTAATACGTGAAGTGGAAGTGCTACATTTTCAAAAAGATTTCTATCTTTGAGAAGTTTATAATCTTGAAATACCATGCCAATGGATTTTCTAATATTTGGTATTTTGCGCTTAGAAACGTCCGTAGATTTATTACCATTTACTTTGACTAAACCCGTATCAGGAAATATGTCAAAGTATATTAGTCGCATTAGCGTAGTCTTTCCAGAGCCTGTTGGGCCGATTAGGAAAGTAAAATCACCTTCATCAATTACCATGTTCAACGAATTGACTCCGTAGCCCTTGCTATGGGCATAAGAAACATTTTTAAATTCAATCATTAGAGATACAGGAGTTATTTAACATCCAAAAATAATGATAATAGATACTTAAATGATGGTTTTTATTTATTAAAACTAATGGAAATGTTTATGTGTTTATGAATTATATTTAATAAAGTATTTTAATGTATTTTATTTTACTTTGAAATTTACAGTAAAAAATCTTCGATGAATATAGACGTAATAATTGATTTCGTAATTGTAGTGGTTTCCATAATTATGCTGTGGAAGGGAGCCGACTGGTTGGTTGATTCTGCCGCAGAGATAGCCCATACCTTTAAGATTTCTGACCTAATTATTGGATTGACCGTTGTTGCCTTTGGCACGTCTGCACCCGAATTTGCGGTAACCATCAGTGCAGCGGCTACAAGCCAAACAGACATATCAATTGGAAATGTAATTGGCTCCAATATTTTTAATCTAGGTTTCATTCTTGGTGGAACCGCAATGATTCGTCCCATATCTACAAGTCAAAAAATGTTCGAACGTGATGGTCTGTTTCTCCTAGTAACAACAGCGTTAATATTTTTCCTTTTCTTTGGAATAGATGGATGGACTCCAAATGACTCCTTCTCTAAATTTGAAGGCTTAGTTCTATTCTCCCTTCTTATAGGGTACGTTATTTTCCTTTTTGTTAAAAAGGATCCTCCTGAAGAGGTTCATCCCGCCAATGCTACCACAATGTCCTATGTCTATTTTTTCATTGGTCTTGTCATGATTGTAGCAGGTGGACACCTAATGGTAAAACACGCATCAAACATAGCGCGATTCATGGGTGTTTCAGACTGGGTTATCGCAGTAACCATTGTCGCTGCTGGAACATCAGCTCCTGAGTTTGCTACTTCAGTTACAGCGGCGATAAAAGGAAGGCATGGTATTGCTGTTGGGAACCTTATAGGCAGCGATTTATTCAACCTACTAGGTGTCCTTGGACTAGCAGGAATGATAAACCCAACATCCCTGGCACCAGATATTTATGGTAGTGTTGTGCTTTTGGTTCTTATGGTTGGGTTAACTCTCTTTATGGTACGAACTAATTGGACTATTAGTCGAGCAGAAGGAACTATATTAGTAACCATAAATCTTGTGAGATGGTATCTTGATTTTGCAGTTTAATGATACAGGTTATGCCTGTTTATGTATTCCCATACAGGCAAGGTAACCATATAGCGTATAGTCTTATTCTCAATCCACCTTCTGCGAATATTGGATGATGATATTTCAAAGCGAGGAATATTTGCAAATTGAATTCCATGCAATAACCAGGATGGAATATCACTAGGTCTAAACCCTGGACGAATTGCAACGATAACCTGACATTTTTTTATGATTTCTTTGGGCCGCTTCCAGTTTTTAAAATCTAGCAGACTGTCACTTCCAATCAAATAAGATATCTCGCGATCCTGATTAGACACTTGCTTTTTATACTCTTCAAGAGTATCTATCGTATATGAGATACCGCCTCTATGAATCTCTAAATCAGATATTTCAAAATTAGGGTTTCCCTCAACCGCTAGCTTTAACATTTCTAATCGGCATTGAGTGTCGGTTGTAGCTTTTTTATTTGGAGATTTATTGGCTGGTATAAAAACTATCTTATCAAAGCCTTCAGCCTCACAAATGGTCTGAGCAATTAATAAGTGACCTATATGCGGAGGATCAAATGTTCCTCCAAAAAGACAGATTTTCAATTAGTAGCCTTCAAAATTGTTTTCTGCATTTTTTCAATAGTTTTTGCTGCATCATCGTACAATCCCGATTCAACAAGAACGTTCTCATGCTCACTTAATAAACTTTTCGCCTCATCAATTTCTTTATTTCTGGCTAATGCCTCAACCATACCTTGATAGGCCAGTTGAATAATTTCAGTATCATAATACGTATCTATAACTGACTGAAAAGTCATTTTTGCTGATTCAAACTCATCTAGTTTCATATAAAGTATACCAGTTTCATATATTTTTTTTCCTAGTTTACCTCTAAGAATTTCAATGGATTTAACGGCGGCATCATTAAGTTTTGATTCAGGAAAATCATCAAGGAACTCCTGATATCTTTCAATAGCTTTTTCAGTATACTCTTGATCGTGATAATACTTTGGCGATTCAATTCTATATGACTCACAAATCTTGAACCTTGCGTCCTCAACAAATGGACTAAATGCCATTCGTCTGGTCAATTTTTCATATTCAGCTACTGCTAAAAGATATTCCTTGTTCTTGAAATATGACTCTCCGAGGTAGTATTGTGCATCATCGCCAAGATCAGTTCCAGTCCCCCTCATCACAACATATTTAAAATCAGTTTGAGCCTGAAGGTATTTTTCTCTTTCTAGATTTTCCATCCCAGTATTAAATCTTTCCTGTAGACTAACTCCGCTACCGCTATTAGTTCCTGAACAGGATAAAATGAATAGAAGGCATATTGATGAAATAAAATGACTTAGAATTTTCATTAGAAATAAACCGATAATTTGAGACCACCAACTCCAAGCTTTGCTGATGGATCGTAAACTAATCCAAAGTCAGTTTGCAGCTTTGAGGATTGTTGGTTTTTGATTGCATTTGCCTTTTTCTGATTTGACCAAACGGATTCAATACCGCTTAGAACATGATTGAACATAAGGACAGTGATACTGTACTTTGCTGCAGATAGCATTCGATTTGACTCAAATCTTTGGTCAATAAAATCTTGTTTCATTGGAGTTTTGATTACAATCTCAGTGCTGTCACCTACATCCTTTTCTTCCCAATACCATGCGGTTGATGCATCCTCCCAGCCGCCAACAAATTGGTCATATTTGCCTATGTTTTCATAAAAGTGCCTATCTCTAACCACTACTATATCTCCCGAATAAAACCATTCAGGGTGAGCGTCTAAACTATCTGAAGAAACCCTTGTCAAATTTAGCTCATTTGCAAGATCTCCTGAGATTATTAATTTCATATCATGGGTTCCTGTCAGCTTTGTCAAGGCCTCAAAATTATTCCATCCTTGTGACTCATGCATATGTGTTGGTGGAGTAAATCTATTGGTTACCCAATTATTGAGTGTCCAATTTTGATCAGCAAATTCCTGATAGGCGTCTTTTTTCTTTTCTGCCTCTTTTTGGTAGTAATTCCAGGCTAACACACTACCAATTTCAACTCCAAGAAATGATGCAGTTTTCCAGAAGGGTGACTTATTATAGAATTGTCCAGCACCTGGTAAAATCAATGACATTATCAACGGTTTACCTGGGTAGTTTACCTCATCATTTAAAACAACTTTGCTTGTGGAATCTGTTGATATTTCTTTTTCCTGATCATTTCTAATTTGACCTAACACTGGGTCAATGAACATGAAAGATAGATTAAAAATCAAAAAGAACTTTAACATATGATCTACCATTTTCTCCGTACTTAATTGTTTCATCATTTATTTCTCTTTCGAAGTTATCCACAGGTTGATGATATTCCACTTCAATTGCGGTTGGGAAATTAAAGAAAGAAAAGCCATTCAACCTCCATTGAATTCCAATGGATTTTTTAATATTGATATTATCAGTCCAGGCATCGCCCGCCTGCATAACCAGACCTATTGTACTATTCTGTAGTATAATCCAGTTTAACTTGTAGTGCCTTTCCATGAATATTGGCACTCTGAAGGTTAAATCTAGTAGACTACTTTTTGTTCCTTGAATTGAATAAAAGGGGTATCCTTTTAGCCCAGGCATTCCACCAAGATAGAAATGAAAAAATGAATCAACATTGTTATTTGAAATCCATCCCAATTGCCCACTCAACGACAAAGTCCATCGTTTTTTCCAAGGTAATTCGTAGTGATAACTTCCCCTTAATTGTAACCTACCAAGATTATTATTCTTGAAACTCTCCAATAACGTTCCTGATTCAGAAAAATTAAGACCCTCGATGAAGTCATTTTTCTCTAGATCAATATTTGCATTAACCGTATAACCAGCAGACGGATTTATTGTTTTATCAAGAGTTCTTTTTCTCATATCAATTGACCAGGCGCCGCTCATGCTCCAGCCGCGGAAATAGTCATAGGCTGCTCCAGCATCTAATCTGCCATACTCATTTGTCATTATTTCCTCTTGTATAAACGCGCGGTACCATTGTCTAGTTAAGGATACCTCTAACTGGCTACCATATAAAGGCAGTTTAAGGCCTGAACGAAACTGTACCAGTCTGAATTTTATATCATCCTTAATTGGGTAAGCTCCTTGATACATAGATTTATCGCTTGTATTTCGAGTTAAATAGTAGGTCTCAAAAAAGATAGTTGGATAAAATCTTTTGAAATCAAAAACAAAAAAGAGATCAACGTCATTTAACTTGTTAATGGATGCTCCACCAAATAGTGAAAGACGGTTAATTATTTCACTTGATGAAAAGTAAAGACCTGGCTTTAATGTACCATAGTCGAACATGACCTTTGGAAGAATAAACATATTTGGAAATTGATCCTTGTATGAAATTGCTTCAGTGTCATCTTGTTGAATTATGGGAGGACTAAATTCCTTATTATTTTGATGGTAATCTTTTCCATATCCAACGTAGTCATCATCTATATTAAATGGTCTCTCTAGCATAGCAATGGAATATTTACCCTTATCGTATAGAGAATACAATAAACTTCCTTTTCCCGATAAATCAGGCATAAATGCACCGCCAGTAACATTGGTAACATATCCCTCAGTTGAATCTATTGGGCTAGTCATATATAAATTATAGATACCGCTCTTATCCTGAGAAAAAACGGATCTACCCTTTTCATCAAAAGAAATATTTCTTTCATCATAAGAACTAATGTTTGAAACAGGGGCAATCTCTTTGCTATCAATATCATAAGAGTATATATCTCTAAAGTGGTGCTCTGTAATGTCAAAGTAAATTTTATTTGAAATTTTATTGTAGCTTAGATGACTAATCATTGGTCTATTTTGGAAGTTGGTAATTTTTGTTGAGCTATTTGATTTTAAGTCAAAAAGGTAGATGTCTTGTCCTCCATCATATGTTGCCAAATAGGCAATCGTGCTATCATTTTCAATAAAAACAGGACTAAATGCTCGTAAATCGCTTGTAAGACGTTTCTCCTCTTCGTCTTTCATATTAAAACTATATATATCATAAAATTTTGAACCACTCTTATTTGGGAATTTTGGCTTTCTTGAGTAGTATATTATTTCGCCATTACTGTGCCATGTCGGGGCAGAAAAGACTCCGCTTTTTATCTTTTTATCTTCTCCAGTATTTAGATCATGATAATAGAGATTTGTTTGACCAAAATAGTCATTACCCTTATTAGAAAGGTATAAATACGCATTTTCAGTAGGGTGCCACTTCGGATGAATGTTTGTGGTTCCCTCAATCTGTAGTTTCTCACCTTGAACAGGCATGACTCTTATCGGATCTACAAGTGTATTATATTTTGCCTCTATGGCAGCTTTAAAGTCTTGGTATATATCTCTTCCGCTTGTACCAGTAACGTTTAAAATGGCCTTATCTATAGAGAATTGGAGCGGAGAAGACAACTCCTCCATGACCTTACTTAATACATCAGAACCGTATTCGTTTGCTATATAGGTTGCTAATGCAAATCCTGAATTATATGTTGACTCATTCCCGATACCTTTTTTACCAAAGGTATTCATCTCAGTGAAACTAAGTAAGTTATCGTTGATGACTCTGTCTCTAAGAATCATATCTCGGTGGCTATCCCAATTGTCCCAGTCAGCATCATCGTACATATACTGGGCGGTCCCTTCTGCAAGCCATGGGGGCACAACGGTTCCTGGCAAAGGGTAACTGACTAAGGTATTTGGGTATCCATAAAGCACATCAGGACGTTTTTCTTCCTCATAGTTCATAAATTGAAAATAAGCACCTGGAATACTAGTTCCTGCTTTCATAGCTTTTTGAAGCGAAACGATATGTGCAAACTCATGAGTAATTACATTTTGCAACCATCTGTGGCTGCCCCTCAGCTCAAAGTCCAGTGGCGATGCCCATATCATCATTTTATTATCATAATAATATGCTGCACCATTTGAATAGTCATCTGGGTCAAGCAGAACTAAATGCGTTTTTTGATGAGGTTCAAATCCATAAAATGAGGTTATTTTTGGATAAATAACTTCGGCCACTGTTGCAGCCTCCCTTGCTGTGGACTCCGTTTCATCATGAAAGTGTATTTTAAAATGTTCGGTTTCAAAAGTATGCCAGGTTAGTTCAGGGTGATTGTATTCAACCTGTGAAAAAATTGAGGAGAATATTATGAGGTGAAGCGTCAGTCTTTTCATCAATCTATTACTGCAATTTTTATTAATGCTGACTCAGTCATGTTCTTTCCTGATACAACAACATTCGCAAAGTAAACACCTGACTCAACATCTTTCGTGTCCCACCTCCACTCAGAGATTTGATTTCCCAAACCTCCAATATTTGAACTGTATGAATCTATATAAAAACCAGCTAGATCGTACAGCATCACCTCTACTTTCTCTCCACTATTTGTTTCTATTCTAATGATTCCCGATCCGTCTCTAATTGGATTTGGATAGCAGTATGACCTATTGATGATAGATTGATCCTGGCTAATGAATTCATAGTCAAGATCAAGTTTCCTAGTGTTATTAATGTCTCCATTAAATGAGGACCAAGAATTATCTGAATATGGATTAGAAGTAATATTATCAAATTGGTAAACTGTGGTTGAAGTATATATAGCCTTCCTACCATTGTAATTGCCTGTACCAATCAAACTATCCCTCTTATTTAAGGCTATCTCGTCAATGAGAACTCCTTTAGAATCAAAAATGTATAGTGAACTCCGATCAAAGGACCTTACAATGATTTCTGGATATTTATTTCCATCAATATCATTTGATAAAACTGGAGGGAAAACTTTTTTTTCAAATGGAAATCCTGCCATTAAGATCAAATCTGAATTAAATCCATATAAATTTCCAGCAGAGTCAATAGTAAGCGCCTCCATTTTCTTATCAAGATCAAGATCAATTCCGGATATATAATTGAAAAATTTTGAATCCCATTTTTTTTCAATTTCTCCAAATTTTTCAACAGTGATACCAGACAATCCAAGATCTATACTAAAACTGTGGGTATTAGAATAGATTCTTTTGGAATGAATATTCCATGCATACTCTCCTTTAAGTTCCAATGTATTGTTTTGCTCATCAATCACAGGAAAAACTAAAGAGTCAACGTTGAATTGGTTTTGAAAACCGAAAGATTCTAAACTCAAATTATAGTGATATCTTGAATGCAAACTAGAGTTTTCAAAATTTTCAACTATCTCAATAACAGTGTATTCATCTTTTTCAATAAAAGATATGGAAAATTTCTCTGACAGAATTGGATGAAAAGATTCCTTACTATAAGGATCACTTGTTTCCCAAACTGATAATGAATCTATTCTTCCAAATACCTCGTTAGTTCCATCCCGATCCAAATCATAAAAGGTTTTGATATCTAAATTTTCCTGAGGATACCCATCTGCAATGAGTTGGTTTGAGATTACAAGTCTCATGGTATCACGCGCAATACTGATTTCTTTGATTTTTATATAGGAATTTGCTCCATTATTTGACTGTGTAGATGGATATGTGTAAGGGCCAAACTCTGGCTTCAGGCCCTCGGAGCTAGGATTAGCAAGAATATATTGGGTATTACCTCTAAACCACATATCTCCAAAATAGCCGCTCGATGGATCATTAAATAAAAAGATAGATTGGTGCCCTATGTCTTGCGCGCCATCAGCTTCTTCTAGATCGATACCCATTGACTGAATATCGTGGTTAATTCCGTATCCATCGATCGATGAAGAAATTATTGCATCATCAATATGCCAAATCAAAAGTCCAGAGGCAGGAAGCCCTATGTCATAGTTTGGTGCAGATATAACCACACCATTAATATCTTTTTCAATTCCAGAGGAGTCCTGAAGAATTTCGGAGTATGATGGATAGGTGCCACTATTTGACATAGTCCCAATTAGATATCGAATAGAATCGATACTCACTCCAGGTCGAACATGATTACTTCGATTCTCTATTAAATAGTACTCCTGATCCGTGATTGGTATTTTTATAATGTTTCCGTCATCTCTCAAAGGCAGATACATCTCGGAGTTAAAATCCGGCTCAACTGGTACCTCCCAGCCTGCATATATTCTTGACCATGCAGTTGGTGGAGCAGGCAAGATACCTCTTCCATTATTTGATCCCTGATCCATTAAGCCAAATACTCCTACTCTGCTTTCTCCTGATTCAATGTTCCAAAGAGGTGGAAGCCCAATTGCAAAGCCCACCATGAGCGCAAAAGTTCCTGTTAATCCATACTGGTATTCGCAGGGATCTGTAGCATCTCCAAACATGCTCTCTGCAATATCATAGAGTAAATGATTTTGGGACTCGGGAAGAATAATTCCTCTATCAATTAGATGCTCTCCTATTGTGATTCCTAC
>CEOJ01047678.1_pt1 | contig 13279 bp, 13 predicted proteins | sample 530281 | NCBI WGS metagenome assembly CEOJ01 (sample SAMEA2619879, study PRJEB7988) | marine metagenome | isolation source: saline water (ENVO:00002010), including | reverse complement strand
GATGGAAAATACACTCAACAATTTCTCTCTTCTGATAATGAGAAAATAGTATCTATTGCTTTATTGAGTGAAAAAATTACTAAAGAACAATTAATTGAATCTCTTAAATTAAAATCGACATATGTTAAAAATGTAGTATTGAAAAAACTATACAATTATGATTATTCAATAGATGATGAAACTTTACTAAAATTGTTCAATGAAGGAGTAGATGGTAAAGAAATAATTCCATTTGCGATAAATAATGAAAGTAAATGTTTGATAGAATTAGCAAAATCTAATGATTCAAAAATAATTAAAAAATTAGTATTAGAATTGAAAAATAGATTTGATTCAATTGAACAATCAGTAATTAAACTATTGAAAGAAAATAATTGTTATATTGTTCTAGGCAGGTGGCTGCAAGGAAGAAAAGATAGTGAAAGCGATAAACTTAGATGGCAAATTATTGAAAACGAAGAAGTAGATGAAATCGAGAGATCAAGATTATTGGAAAGATTACTAGGTCGGACCAATGAAAAGGAAATAAGAGTAAAGGCGGGAAATTTGTTAGATTCAACAAATAGTGAATTACTGAAGATTATAGCACATAACCTTTCAACTGTCGGCGATTAAAGCGTATTATGCGAGAGGGGTATTCTGGAATAAGCTTTCTTTTCGATGCGACAGAAGGAGAGACTAAACATCTACATGTTGGGCTAGAAATTGAAGGTCCATTCAATAAATCTAATTTGATTCTTAGTTTTCCAAGATGGGTTCCTGGTTCTTATTTTCTAAGAGAGCCAATACAATATATGTTTGATTTTGAAGCAAGAGATAATAATAATCAAATTCTAAAATCCAAAAGAAAGAATGTAGACTCTATGAAAATTAAATTAGGTGAAAATACGACATTGGTATCGATAAAATACAAAATTATTGCTAGAGAGTTGTCTTGTCGTTCAACTCATCTAGATGATACTCACATACACATGATGCCGCCATTTACTTGGTTTCTTCCGACCTCTGGAATAGACTCCAAAAGGATGGACATGACTCATGAAATAAAATCACATTTTCCAGAACAATGGACCCCAGCAACTCAGTATCTCGAAGTGTCAAAAAAACAAAGTAAAGGTTTACTTACTAACAATACTGGGAATACTTATGTTTTCGAAGCGCCAAATAGAGATGAATTATTAGATGGAATAATTGAAGCAAACTCTAACCCTAATGTTTCTTGGGTAGTTGAAGGAAGAACCCATCATTTGAAAATTTGGGATAGTGGAGGATTTGTTCCTAATCCAGATATGTTAGAAAAATTAAAGCAAGATATGAATAAAATAATTCTAGAGCACCACGCCTTATTTGGAGTACCTGAGTGGGATAATTATGTTACAGTACTACACTTTACCGAAAAATCAAGAGGAGGTTTAGAGCATCTAAATTCACAAACATCAATGTTACCTAGACAGTGCTTAATGCCTGGTTTTATTGATGAATACAGAGATTTAGTCAGTTTATTCAGTCATGAATATCTGCATCAATGGAACGTGAAAAGACTTAGACCAAGTAATTTCATTAATTATGACTTGCAAAAAGAGGTTCATTCAGACTTGTTGTGGTGGTTTGAAGGTACAACATCCTGGCTAGGAGATGTTCTTTGTGTGAGATCAGGTGCTTGGAGCGAAGAAGATTGGAGAAAAGATTTTCTTAGGAAAATGAAAAGACATACCCTAAGACACGGAATGGAAAAAGAATCCTTAGCAGAATCAAGTCATGATGCCTGGATTCACCTATACAGAAGTCATTCCTTTTCTAGAGAAACTCAAATTTCATACTACTTAGAAGGAGAATTAGCTATATTCTGCCTAGATGTAGAGTTGAGAAAGCGTTCTAAAGGAGAATCTGGAGTTTGTGAGTTGATGTCAATTTTGTGCAAAAAGTATGCTATTGATTATCCCAATGTAGAAAAATTAGGTGTCAATTACAATGACATTCGATCTACCCTTACCTCAATGAAAGGTGGATTAAGATTGGGTAAACTTTTGGATTCTCTTGTTTTTGAAAGAAAGGCACCAGATGTTAAAGCGGCATTAGAATACTTTTCACTTGACTTAGTTCCTGAAAAAGCGATCAAAGATGACGACCAATTAGATGGATGGCTAGGTTTACAGTTACGTCAATCAAATAAACAAATTTTAGTTAACTCCCACCAACAAGATTCACCTCTGAGAAATATCATAATGCCAGGTGATGAAATATTGGCTTTAGATGGATTTAGGATGAATGATATAGGGGTATTGAATAAATTCTTGAAAGGCATGGCAAATAAGAATACTGAGATAACTTATACGCATGAAGGAATTATCAAAAAATGTTCATTAGTACTACCTAATTCGCCACAGAGACTAGTAAAACTTGAAGGAAAAGGAAATAAAAAATGGTCTAGATATATTTCTACAAGGCAAACTACTTCAAATCCTCAAGAGGAATAAATATTGGTGGCACATCATTAGAAAATATATGCCTGCTAGTTTTTGGAGGAAATAATTCTCCAGATAGCGACATTTCAATAACTTCTGCCTTTGAAATCGAATCTAGATTGGAATTAGGCCATGTTTCGACAATTATACTTTCGTCTGCAATGTAATTTACACATATGGCAGGAACTGAATTTAGGAGCATCTTTTTGGCAACGGAAAAACGATGATGTCCATCTAATAATGAACCAGTATTCTTGTCGACAATCAAAGGCTTAGTAAAGCCGCCCCACTTTTTTGTCATCTGTAGTAACTTGTCCCTAGCCTTTTCTTTAATTTCTTCATGGGGCTTAAGCCATTCAAGAGGAACTAAAGATACAGAATCATCACTCCACATAATTAAATCGAAGATGGTTTGAAGGATAATGCTTTGGTGCAATTGATTATAGCGAGAAAGGGGGAGATAGTTTGAATCAACTAATCAATGGTTTGGAAGCAGATTTAGTAGGCTTCAGATGCCCCTCTAATACAATCAAATTTCTCGAAAATTTACCAATCGATTTAATTCAAATTCTAAATAAAATAGCGACAAATAATGGTGGTGTTTGGATTGTTGGAGGTGCTGTGAGAGATTGGCTAATAGGCCATACTCCAGAAGATATAGACTTGGCTGTGAGTTTTACTCCTGAACAAATGTTGGAATTATTTCCTGATGCAATATTAACTGGAGAAGATTTCGGAACTATCTCATTGAGAGGCGAAAAATGCTTTTATCAAGCAACTACGCTAAGAAGTGATGGAACTTATCTTGATGGAAGAAGACCTGAAAATGTATTTTGGGGAAGTTCTCTCAAAGAAGATTTGGAAAGAAGAGATTTCACAATTAATGCAATGGCAATAGATGCCTCTAGAGTTTTACTATATGACCCCCACAATGGACGAAATGATATTTCTAGAGGAATAATTAGAGCGGTCGGAAATGCATATCAAAGGCTATCAGAAGACGGACTAAGGATAATGAGAGCATACCGATTTTCAGACCGCAAAGATAAGGGAGTTTGGGAATTAGAAAATAGTTTGGAAGTTTCTATATCTCAACAAAAACATATGTTAGACAATATTTCTAGAGAAAGAATATTGATTGAATGGAAGAAGATTCTCTCTGGCCAAAATTCTAGTCAAATTATACAAAAAATGGCACTTATGGGTGTTTTAGACAGATTTTTAATCGGCAAATGGGATGAGAAATTTTCTATCTTTGAAGCCTTGAAAAAAGATCTTTCAATTTTTTCCGGATTAGAAAAATTTGCTCTTATGTTAAGTGAAAATACTAATCAAGAAGTTGTATCCATCTGTAAAGAACTAAAAATGTCAAAAGTTGAAAGAAATCATGTAGTTTCAATCCACAAAAGATTCGGCCATATACCAGAATTGAATAAACAGTCAATAAGAAAATTTAGGTATATTTTACAAGATTTCACTATCAAACATCTAACTTTCGAGAAAATAATTATTGATTCTAATATTTCTATAGAAGGAATTAATAAGCCTAAATATGACAATATTGTAATTGAAGAAATTCTTGAATCACTAGAAAGAATTGAAAAACAAAAAACCCAAGATGAACCACTTGCTGATGGAAATTGGATTATGATTCAAACCGGTTTACCTAAAGGTGAGAAACTAGGTAGATTGAAGGCCTGGCTACATACAATACAAATTGAAAGGGATTTGGTAAATTTATCACAAATTGAAAAGGTTCTTTCTACACTTTCATGGAATAATGATGATTTCAAAAATTGGCCTGAATTGAAATTTCCATAGTTGCAGTAATTTGAATAATTAGAGGCTGTACGAATATATGAGGGGAGTAAATGATTATTGAACAATTAGAGAGTAAAATATCATCAGGTAGAGGTTTGAATTCCTTGACTGACAGTGAATTGTCTCAATTAGCAATACACTTTGTAGGAGATGCACCACCTTCTCATGTCCCTAGGGAAACTGTAATCAATATTTTATCTGAACAGGAAAGCATCAAGAAATGGCAGCAAGGCGTAATAGATAAGGCAAAACAGCTAGCAAGCAGTAAAATTTCAGAAACCGTTGAAAATGTTCAATCACAAATTGAACAAAATTCTGATAACCCAATGGTTGCTGTGATAAAAGATAAGTTTGGAAAGTGGCTGATTGATTCAGGATACAGTGTATCCGAATTGACTGTTAAATTAGATAAAAACGTTGATGGAACAATTTCAATGGAAGAAATTTCCGAATTCATTTTTGATTTGACTGGGACTCAGCCTCCTGGTTGGGTTCTATCTCATGTTTACAGCGTATTAGATAGAGACTCGAATGGAGTGATTGAAGTTTCTGAGTTATGGTCTTATCTAGAAGAACTTGGATTTGAAATGACAATTATTGAAGATCCTGTAATCGAAGAACCTGAAGTCATCGAATCTATAGACGAAGTTCCCGGTACAAGTTCTATTTCAGATGAAGAATTTGATAGGGAATTAGAAGAAATAGGCATTGAAGAACAAATTGAGCCTGATGTTGAGCAGATAGTAATAGAAACTGAACCAGTTATTCAAACAGAGGAAATAATTGAAGAAGAAAATACAATTTCAACTAATATTGAAAGAACTATCGAACTTTTAGAAAATTCAAAACTTCATAGTGAAGCATTGTCGATAATTTCAAATTCCGAAGAAGGTAGATGTACTCTTCATATTGAAAGAATAGAGAATAATCTAATGGTTTCTGATAGTTATCGTGGCGGGAAAACCTTGGTCGGGTTATTGGATGGCGGACCTTATACTGTCGCAGTTTTATTTGAACCAGAATTTAATGAGATAATTGAACAACAAGTTGCTAAATCAAAAGTTGTATCTTTTTATGCTAAATTATTTGAGTGGTCTAGTGGACTCAGACAAGCCAAACTCAAGGGTAAGTCATTAGAAATTAATTAAACAAGTGAACGAGAGATTACAATCCTCTGAACTTCTTGAGTACCCTCATAAATTTGAGTAATCTTGGCATCTCTAAAGAATCTCTCGACTGGGAATTCTTTGGTGTAACCGTATCCTCCCAAAACTTGAATGGCTTTTTCAGAGACCCACATTGCAGTATCACCAGCGTATAATTTTGCCATACTGGCTTCTTTGGTGTGCCTTGGACCACCGTGTTCATAATGCTCTTGTTTTGCCCAAGAGGCTTTGTAAACCAATAAACGTGCAGCATCTATCTTTGTGGCCATATCCGAAAGATAAGCCATAATCATTTGGTGATGAGCAATAGGCTTTCCAAATGCTTCTCTTTCATGAGAATATTTTAGTGCAGATTCATATGCACCTTGAGCAATTCCTAATGCTTGAGCAGCAATTCCGATTCTACTATTATCTAAAGCATTCATAGCGATTGGAAAACCTTTTCCGACTCCTTTCAGCACATTTTCAACAGGAACTTTACAGTTCTCTAAAATTAGTGTGCAAGTATCGGAAGACCTAATTCCGAGTTTATCTTCTTTCTTTCCGACCTTGAAACCTTCAAAACTAGAATCTACGATAAAAGCAGTGGTTCCACCGTGTTTCTTAACACCATAGTCAGGGTGGTCGACATCTTTAGCGAATAGGACAATGATTTTCGCTTGTGCGCCATTTGTAACCCACATTTTCTCACCGTTCAAGATGTAATGCTTACCATCATCAGATAATTTTGCTTTACAAATCATGGCAGCTGCATCTGTACCTGCTCCGGCTTCTGAAAGAGAATAAGCTCCAACTTCTCCAGCAGCCAATCTAGTAAGATATTTTTGTTTCTGTTCCTCATTTCCATGTAAAGAAATTGTTTTAGAACACAAGCCAACATGAACACAGAACATAACTCCAAAAGATGGGTCTACTCTAGAAAGTTCTTCAACAATTATTGATTCAGAAACGTCATCTACTGGAGATCCGCCATACTCTTCTGGAATTGTAACTCCTTGAAGACCATATTCTAGAAAAGATTGCCATTCTTCTGAAGGAGGAGTTTGGGTTTTATCTCTGTGCTCTACTGTGGGTGCAAGTACAGTTTCAGCAAAGTCCCTCACCAGTTCTCGAATCATTTGCTGTTCATCGTTTTCTGCAAAATTCATGTTTCTCCCCATACACCCCAAAAGGCCGTGTTTCTTAACCCGTTTGTATAAAAACCAAATTCTTTATTTTCCCAAACTATTCAAATATAATGTCTTTGAGGCGCGTTTAGGAGGAAATGTAATGGAAGATGAAACCCTACAATTTAAGGTTGCACATAACAGGAAATATTCTACTTCTCATTTGTGGTACCAAGAAAAAGATGATAAACTAATGATTGGAGTTAGCGAATTTTTAAAATTTGAAATCGGCGAAGTCCTAAGAATAATTTTGCCACAAGCTGAAACTGAGGTAGATGAAGGAGACGGAATGTTCTCGATATGGACTGCTGAAGAAAAGTTACCTTTTGCAGCTCCTTTCTCTGGTATAATTACCGAAGTAAACGGAGAAGTGGAATACAGCCCTCACCTAGCCAATGAATCATCATATGACCTTGGTTGGATTATAATTCTTGAACCCCATAATCTCGATCTTGAATTACTCTTAGATCCCGATGAATACGTTGATTATTTGGCAGATCTATGATGTGGTGCCAAACATGAATGCCATGGACCTGTTAAGACAAAGTCTCTCAAATGCACCGGTAATATGGAAAGGAGATTATCCTTATTTCATACACCCAATAACTGATGGCGTGCCAAGATTAGATGCTAAAGTTCTATCTGCAGTTTCAGAATTAGCAATTCAAGCAATTGATTGGGAAGATACTGATTTGATTCTAGGAATTGAGGCAATGGGGTTACCATTAACCTCTCCAATCAGCGTCCAAACAGGAATTCCTTTAGTAATTGCAAGAAAAAGAAAATATGATCTTGATGGCGAAGTAGTAATCGACCAAAATACGGGTTATTCTAAGGGTTCAATGTACCTAAATGACATTAATCCTGGTGAAAAAATAGCAATTATAGATGATGTATTATCAACCGGAGGAACACTGAAAGCGGTAATAAAGGGAATCAAAAAAGCTGGCGCTGAAGTAAAACATATTCTTGTTGTCGTCGAAAAAGGACCTGGATTAGAGAAGTTAAAAAATGAATATCCAGAAATAAAAATTGAATCTCTAGTCAAACTTGAGATGGATGGAGATAAAATTGTTTTACTAAACTAAGTTGGTGTTATTATGGATTTAGAACGACATGATTTTGAATTAGATGATTTAGTCAAAAGAATAAAAGAAAATGACAATCGTCTAATTGCTTTACAGGTCCCTGAAGGATTAAAAATGCAAGCATTGGAAATGATGGATGAAATAGAAACTGAAACAAGTGCAAAAGTTGTATTGGCGGCTGACCCATGTTATGGTGCATGTGATTTAGTACATGATAAAATGAGTATGATGGGAGTAGAATTAGTAGCACACATGGGGCACTCGCAAATGAATATTGATTCGGGGATGCCAACACAATTCATAGATGTCACATATGATGGAGACCCTGAGATTTCTCCAGTTATTCCATATTTAGAGGCGCACAGAAAAATGGCCTTAGAAAGAAAAAGCGAGCAAGATAATGATAAAGAATTATCCGATGACAAAGCAAAAGAAAGATTCTTGGATGCAGTTGGCCGAATTTCCCCTTTAACCGATACAAAACTTGGACTTGTTGGTTCTATTCAACATCTTCACTTACTTCCTGAATTCCATGACCGCCTTGAGAAAGCCGGCTTTGACGTAACTATTCCAATTGGAGGAGCTAGGTTATCATTCCCTGGCCAAGTACTGGGTTGTAATTACTCAGGAGATGACCCTTCTATAGGTCATTATCTGTTTTTAGGGTCTGGTGATTTCCATCCAATAGGGTTAGTCCTACATACTGGCAAACCTTTGGCAATGTTAGACCCTTATACAGGAGATGCTGAAGAGATGTCTTTAGAAAGAATCGAGAGAATACTTAGACAAAGATTTGGCCTAATAATGTCATGTGGAAATGCAGAATCATTTGGTATTTTGATTGGAGAAAAGCCAGGGCAGATGCGTAGGAGTCTAGCATTAAAAATGAAAAGAACTCTAGAAAAGCATGGTAAAAAAGGATACTTATTGGCTTTGGAGCATGTTGGACCAGAATTAATTGACTTCTATCCAGTTGATGCTTTTGTAAACACTGCATGTCCAAGAATTGCTATTGATGATGCTGTTAGATATAGAAAACCATTGATAACACCATTTGAATTGGAAGTTTCTCTAGGAGAAAAGAAATGGGAAACTGGCTACATGTTCGATGAAATCCCTTAGAGGGGTTGATTTTGGAACTTTTATTCTCAATTCCATCCGTATATTCAATAACGGTTGGCGTAAGGCTTCCAATATTATGAGTGACTATCTCAATAGAATCGGTGCAGGATTTATCATTGATAACAGTGAATTCCTGGACTTTGATTACGTTCCCGATAAAATAGTAGGTAGAGAGGATATTCAACGAGAATTAGCCAATAAATTCTCATCAATAGCCGACTTAAATTCAAGTTGTCGGGCAATTATTACGGGACCTGTTGGAAGTGGAAAAACTGTTTTAGCCAAGACTTTCTGTCGGGATTTACAAAAACATCTTGCTAACAAACGAGAAATTCTTATTTCTCATGTAAATTGTCGAAATGCTTCGACAAGTACCAGAGTTGTTCAAAGGATACTACATGAGATTGACCCTGGTCATCCAGACAGAGGCCTTTCTATGGGAGAATTATTACTAAGTTTAAGAAAATTAATTCGTAGAAATTCTTCACACTTGATCGTAGTTTTAGATGAAGTAGACCATATGCTAAGGAAATCAGGAGATGATTTGTTATATCAACTACTCAGAATTGATGAAGATCAACAAGGAAAGGGAACATTGTCACTAATTTTAATCAGTCAAGAACAGGTACTAGATGTTTTAGAAACGGCAGTAATTTCCAGAATGGGAAAAACAAACCTTCTACCAATTCCACCATATAATTATGAAGGATTGATTAAAATCGCTCAACAGAGAGCAGAAATGGCTCTTCATCCAGGAACATATTCCAAAGATATTATTTGTTTAATCGCTGAAAAAGCAGTTCCTAGTGGAGATGCAAGACTGGTTATTGAATTGATTAAAGCTGCTGCCGAGGCAAGTGAATTTAGGCAAGATGCTCATACCGACAGACTCATTACAATCAAAGATGTTCACTCACAGGACAAGATACTCGCTGTCGAAATGATAAGTGAAATCGAGACTGTGGATGACTTAAAGCCTCATGCAATGCTTGTTCTTCTAAGTATTTGTCGAAGACTAAGAAAGAAAGAAACTATGACCACAGGTGACGTAGAGAGTTTGTATGAAGTGGTTTGTGAAGAATATGAACAAGATATGAAGAGTCATACGACAATTTGGAAATATCTTAAGGAATTAGAAAATCGCCAAATTATTGTTTCAAGAATTGATACTATAGGCGATGGTAGAGGGAGAACCACTCATCTAAGTATGCCACATTTCTTACCTACAGATATTGCAAATCGAGTAGAAATGTTGCTAAAAAAACGACTGAAATGATTTTTTTACGGCTTCAAACCATGCGGTGAGGCTAAATAAGGGTCGATGTTCGGCAAGGTGTCTAAGAGTGATTACTATGGCTGTCGGTCAACAAGGAGAATTTGTAGCTGTCGTTAACGACACAAACCCAAAGAGTGGTGGTAAAGCCTACTCATTGAAGATTTCTGGTAACAACCATTCTCAATTATTAGGGAAGAAAATCGGTGACGTAATAGATGGAATTTTCGTTGGAGAGGGAGAAAAAACTCTTTCTGGATATAAATTGGAGATTACCGGTGGTTCTGATAAAACTGGAACTCCGCTTAGAAGAGACCTTGACGGTGGTTCAAGACAATCTGTTCTAGTAACACGTTCAACTGGATTCAAAGGCCACAACTTGGTATTCAAAACCAAAGGTGGAGAGAAGAAAAGATTCAGATACAAACCAGATGGTCTAAGAATGAGAAGAAACTTTAGAGGAAATACAATCAATCAAGATACCAGACAAATTAATCTAAAGGTTGTAGAAGCTGGTAAAAAATCATTGAGTGATATACTTGCTTCGCAAAGCGAGGAAATATCGGAGTGAATCCCGAGAGGGTCATCGTAGATTAGAGGGGATAGCAAATGTCGAGAAAGCTTCCCTCACAACCAACTGTCAATATCGGACTGGTAGGTCATGTTGATCATGGTAAGACTACTCTTACAAAAGCCCTATCTGGAATTTGGACTGATACACACTCTGAAGAAAGAAAGCGTGGGATTTCTATCAAACTCGGGTATGCAGATACCGCCTTTTACAAAACTAAAGATGGTAAGTTCTACCCTTCAGGAAGACATCCCGATGGAAAAGAAGACTCTGAAGAAGATTTACAGAGAGTAGTTTCATTTGTTGATGCACCTGGACACGAGACTCTAATGGCGATAATGATCACCGGAGCATCTATTATGGATGGAGCACTTCTGATGGTTGCCGCTAATGAACAATGTCCCCAACCTCAAACTAGAGAGCATCTAATGGCTCTAAATATTTCAGGAATTAAAAATATCATCGTGGTTCAAAATAAGATTGACCTTGTTAGTAAAGAAAGAGCAATTGAATCATACAATGAGATTAAAGAATTTCTCAAAGGAACTGTTGCAGAAGATGCTCCTATTATTCCTGTTTCTGCCCACCATGATGTTAATTTAGATGTTCTAATAGATGCTATAGAATCTACCATTCCAACCCCTGATAGAAGTGATGATTCCAGATCAATAATGCATGTTGCCCGTTCTTTTGATATAAATAGACCCGGAACAAGGCCGACAAAGATGCGTGGAGGTGTTATTGGTGGTAGTATTGTTGAAGGGGAGTTTAAAGTTGGAGATGAAATCGAAATTGGCCCTGGAAGGAAGATTGAGAAAGGTTCGAAGACGCATTGGGAACCAATTTCTGCAACAATCAGTAGCATGCAGGGAGGAGGAAATAACCTCGAATTAATGCATGCTGGTGGACTTTGTGGAATGGCGACCGAACTAGACCCATCAATAACTACTTCAGATAACTTATCTGGACAAGTAGTTGCATTAAAAGGAAAACTTCCAGAAGTTCGTTCAAAAATTAATATTTCAGTTGAACTAATGGAACATATGGTCGGCGGTGATGGAAATAGTGCAGACAAGATTCAACCATTAAGAAATAATGAGATGTTGATGATTAATGTCGCAACTGCTACATCTGTTGGCGTTACTAGAAATGCCGAGAAGAAAAAGACTAATCTTGAATTAAGATTACCAATTTGTGTAGATCCAGGTCAAAGAGTATCTCTTTCACGTAGAATTGGTTCTAGGTGGAGACTAATAGGATACGGTATAATCCAATAGAGGATTTTTTATGTCTCAAAGCATTATCATCGATGCTTGTGGATGGGTAGCAGTTATTGATTCCGGAATGAATATTGATATTGAATTAGAGAAGATATTTGGTTCATTTGAGTTGATTTTATTAGAATCTGTACTAGAAGAACTAAAACAAATCGAAGATGGAAGACCAAAACGAAAAACATTATTGATTCCTATGTTAGAAAGTAAATCAAAACTAATCGAAAATACTGATTTCAAACATACTGATGATCAAATATTTTCAATCTCTGAGGAATATGATTATGCTGTACTTACTGTAGATAAAGATCTAAAAAAGCGCCTCTATAAATCCTCTATTAAGGTAATTGAAGTAAATAAAAATAATCATCTCAATATTATTGAAAATCTATAGAAGTCAGGGTAGAGTGAATAAAACATCATCACCATGTCCATCTAATAGTCCCAATTTTACTCCTGCATCAATCCAAGCATGAGCATAATTAATTGCACCAAAAGCCCTAACTAAATCCCCATTTTTCATAAAATGACGAGCATCATAAGCATAATCATCCGCCATTCTTAGCAAAATAACTAATTTATCTGCATCATCGGATTCTTCATCAACTAAAGGAGTTGCCTTTTTTCTAGCCCTGCTGGTAATGTCAAGATATTTTTCAACTCTTTCATGAGTTAATTTTTCTAAATCTTCATTCATTCTCCATCCTCCTTTTGCCTCTTTAAAAGACGTCTAACATCTTCACTTCTACCTAAAGATTGATACAATTCTACTGCAAGAGATAGCCTTCCCTCATCCTCAGCATTCCGTGCTCTTTGGAATGTTGCCTTTCTATCATCCCAATTTTTGGCTAGAGCCGCATCGGCTGCAGCCTTATACCTACTTTCCCTCTCAGATTGGGCTAAATGAGGAGCTGTCCAAAATCTAACCAAACCTTGTCTCGTTGCGGAGACCATCGAATCAGAAGTTAATGCTTCGAGCATATCACCTAGATTCATTCCTTTACCGAGTTCTGTTACTTCACTTTGCTGACTGCTTGAAATATGAATCAAATGTCCTTCAATACCCAAAACCCACCAACCATCTCCACATCTTATACCTTCCATCGGTTCAAGAGAATCTGATTGTAAACGTTCAATTTTATCCCAACCGAACGGATGAGGTACTCCTTCCCATATCTCTCCATTACTTGATTGGAGTAATAATCTTCCAGCTGAAATTTTTGTAACCCAACTCCATATCCGCTCTTCAAGCAAGCGTTTCTGATATTTTTGAGCGAGTTTTCCACAACATAATTTACCATCACTCGACTGCCACAAAAGATGTTCCCTATCT
>CEOJ01017265.1_pt1 | contig 13305 bp, 5 predicted proteins | sample 530281 | NCBI WGS metagenome assembly CEOJ01 (sample SAMEA2619879, study PRJEB7988) | marine metagenome | isolation source: saline water (ENVO:00002010), including | reverse complement strand
GGCCGAGGCGGTCGGGGTCGCGGCGGGAGAGGCGGCGACGCCTCGCGAGACGAGTGAGCCGAGCCCGCGTTCGTGCGTTCGCAGTAGGATCGATTAGACTTTTGAAACCCTAAATAGCGCCCTTAATTTTATCAGACGTCGCACCTTTCGCGTTCGCGTCGTCGTCATCGCGCGCGTTCGTTCGCGCGAGTCGGGTTCCTCGGCTGTTTGAATGCGCGCGCGCGCTTCGCGGCTCTGGGCCCAGGGTTTGGGCAGGTCTCGGATTTCTATGTGCAAACAGTCTCGCGTCGGTGGGCGCGCGCGCGCGAGCCGAGCCTCGGTTCGTGTTCCGCCTTTGACGTCACCTCTCGTCGCGCGTCGTCCCGCGACGCCCGGTCTCGGCGGTCATGGAGCTTCTGATGGAGTTCGACGAGCCCGCGTACCGAGGCGCGGACGCGTACGGCGCGCGCGACGACGGCGTGGGGTCGTCGAACGATGGGACATCCGACACCGTTGAGGCGATGCGCGAGGCGCTGTCGAGCGCGCGTGAGGACGCGGAGGCGATCGTGACGCGGGCGCTGGAGGAGGCGTTGGATGATGAAGATACGTTTCGAGCGATGCGCGCGTACGTGAGCTCGGACGTGGACGAGGATGCGCTCGCGATGGTGGTGATTAAGTTGTTAGAGCTTGTCGGTGGCGAAGCCACAGAGGCGGGCATAGAGGGAGAGGAAGAGGACGAAGGACGACGAGGAGGGGAAGAAGAGAGCGAAGAGAAGCGCGGAATGGACGCCACGATGGCCAGGTGTGATGCGAGATACGTAAAACTCGCCGTTGAGCTCGCGACAGTGATGCAAGAGACAAAGTTTGGACCGAGTCATCGAGGAGCGCTCCTGCGAGGCGTTCGACACGTGTTGCGCTCGTACATGGGGAACTGTCACGAAGGGTGCGATCTTGGAGTCGTTCGGGCCTTGATCGAAGCGATGGACGCGTTGCTGAGAAGCAATGAGAATGGAAGGGCGGATAATGACGTCAAACTCGTCGCCGAATGCGTGAGACACGCCGCTGGATTTTCCACGTCACCGCTCGACTTCAAATTGTGGTTGGAAATCGCATCAACGAGCGCACCTGATGCGAAAAGTTTCATTTTAGATCAATTGAACATGACTCTGCAAACGAGATTTAGCAAAGGACCTAGGGAGGTGTTTCTCTTGGACGGGGAGAGTAGCGGGATTTTGGGCTCTGCCCAAGCGAAATGGCCATTCACAGAAGGTTTGGCGTTCGTGACTTGGATGTACTTGGAAAGCATTTCTGCGTCGGAATCTACGGCAGCTTCTGCCGCATCTTACGCAGCAGCGGCTTCGGCTTCCCAACTTCCGGAGGCTTCCCCATTCACAGCCGCCGCCGTCGCAGCCGCCGCGGCCGGTAAGGCGGAGGTCCACATGCCTCGTCTGTTTAGTTTTCTTTCCGCGGAAGGCCAAGGAGTCGAATGCTATTTCCACGATAACTTTCTGATTCTCGAAACGAGCGGGATCAAAGAGTCTAGAATGACGTTGCCATTCTCGCACAAGTTTCCATTGAAGAGATGGTTCTGCGTAGGAATCGAGCATAAACCTGCGAGTGTTCGCACGGGGAAAGCCGAGACGCGTCTCTACGTGAATGGCATCTGTGTTGAAACTCACAAATTTGACATGCCGAGAATGAATAAACCGCTTGGTTTCTGCTGTATCGGTACGAATCCACCCGCAGCCATGGCTGGGTTACAACGCAAGCGGCGTCAATGCGCGCTGTTTGGAAGTCTTGGCCCCGTCTACATTTTCAAACAAGCGTTAGGAGGTCACGCGATGAAGGCACTCGCTGCCAGAGGTGGATCCCACGTTCCTAGATTTTCATCTTTGAATGAAGAAAACCCGAATAAAGATGCCGATGAGAATGTCGATGACATGTTAGATAGAGTTCTGTCACCGACTGTGCTTCAAGTTCTTCATCCACGCATGGCCAGTAAGAACTACGTGCTAGACATTTCTCCTGCTGGGATGACGGTGGAATCCAGGGCGGCGCTGTTGGGAGGCACAAAATTTGTGAGGCGACATTTGATGCGAGATTCGATTTGGTCATCGGGCAGAAGTGGACCTGGGGTCATGCTCCCCTTCATTTGTCCGCTGATCGGATCGAAAAATCTCGAGCCTGAGAGCTCCGAGTCTCGTGAAGATTTCGCCAGTGCCGGACTTTCCATTCGTTCGGTGATCGGTATAATCGCCGGTGCGTGTGAGAAGCACACTCCTAATCTGCAAGCTCTTAAAACAAACGATATTCCAGATTTGCTAGCTCACGTCTTACCTTTTGGTTTGGATGCATTGAGACAACAATTCTCTGGAAATAGTCTCGAGGATGAAGAAGAGGCGGTGGTTGACGCGGTAGAGTACCTTCTGTCGGTGAGCGAGACAGATGAAGAGCTCTCAAAGAAAATCTGTCTAGCATTAGTATTGGATTTCAAACCATGGAACGGTTGCGGATCGCGAGCGGTACACCGTCTTTTGAGCATTTCATCTTCGCTCTGTAACACCAAGGCTGGTTTGATGCAAGAAGTTTCAGCGTTGCAACTCTTACTTGATAACGCACGTCGCTGGCTGTCTCCTACGACGTCTATAATGGGAGGAATACTTCACAACAACTCTGCGAAATCCGTCATGGATGACAAAGGAGATTTGAGAATTTCGGAACAGGAGTCGTTGCTGTTGATGGATGATTTGTTGGTCTCAGTCAACTTGCTCACGAACACAAATGATCACATGGATTCAAAAGTTGACATAATCGTTGGATTTTTAGCGGAGTGTCCTTGTCCGCACATGCTTGCGGCGACCGTGAAACTCGTGCATTCCATAATCGTTTCACCAAACGTCGCCCGATCGAATGACTTTTTGTTCACCTTTGTTTCCAAGGGAGGCGTGGAAGTCTGCATGGGTCTCATCCGCGCGCTAGCTCTCAGAGGTGACTTTCATCACGAACTGAAGGGAGTTCAACGCTTGTTCGCTTCGTGCATCAGACTCTTTGGCTATATGTTGGAGACGGGATGTGTGAGCGCGAATAAGACCACGGAGGTTGGCGGTAGTAAGAAGGTGACAAAGGGAAGCATTGAGCGAGCGGTTCGATACGCTTTCAAGAGGGGATCGGACGCGTTGCTCACTACAGAAGTGTACGAAGCGATATTTGAGTCTTCAATTTCGATCGATTTGAGCAACATCAACATGACTGAACCAGCGCGGCTCATCAGTGGTGGTATGCTCGGATCGATGCTCTCAGCTCTGTCAGATTGTGAAGAGAGCATTTCGAGCCGAGCGTTGAATGATGTCATGCTTCTTGCGTGCGCATACGCAGATAATCGTAACATGATTCTATCTCTGCCGGAATTTCCGGACTGGCTCGTGAAAATACTCGTGTATTCTACAGACATTGGAGTGAAGAACACTGCGAACGATCTCCTACTCATTCTGCTGCAACACTCTATGAGATTGCAAGATGGTTGGCGCGTTCTCGAGACGGTGATTGAATCTATAAAAAATGTATCAAAGAATGACTCAAAGAAGATGATTCATGTACAGGAAACGATTTTCCAAGGTTTGGCGGGATTCATGATCAGTGAATTGAAGGGTATCAGCGTATCAGATGGTAATCAATCAAAGAAATCTCGAGAGACTTTAGATGCAAATCGCACCACGACTCGACAAAATGTCATAGCATTGTTGCACATGGCTGAAGAGCATCTGAGATTGAGTAGCGGTGATGTTCTATCGAACGTCGACGACTCATACGATCTTATGAACGTCTCAAACGCACTCGCTTGCTACGGTTCACATGCCGCGGATTCAGCAAGCGGATGGATAAATCGAAATCGTGCCATCGATGGTCTCGCCAGCGTGAATTCGTCAGTGTCAGATGGTCCGAACAAAGCTCTGGAGTTGCTGCGCTTGACGCATCAAATAATTAGTTTCATGGTCGGTACTCAATGCACTGGTGCAAGATCAAATCTTTCCTTACTCAAAGATGACGAGTTGGTACACCTTTTCCTCAGGCTCACGTTGGCTTATTTCCGCGAGGAGAACCTTCCCGCTGAGCAGGAGAGCCCAGATAACGATGTGCCGTTGATGCCAGCACACATCGTGAACACACTGTCGTCACTGACATCAGGGAACTCTTCCATCTCTGATGCCATCGTGTTTGAGTCAAAACAGCTCTGGGGCGCGTCTCAATCAAGTGAAAGCGGGAGAAACATCGCAGTTTTACACAACTTGCTGGCCCCATTCTTACAAGCGGCGTCAGTGCGTCACGTAGCTAATCTTGCGCCCGGTGCTATCGCCCTGCTCTTGGATGAAGTTTGGATCCACCAAAAGTTGAAAAAACGCAATACGGGCCTCTTAAGACCCATAGTCACTTATTTGATAGCTTTGACTGCTCGTTGGCGCGCAGTCATTGTCGAAGGCAAGGATGATATTTCTCCGAAATTGCGTTCGCTCGCTTTGAGCCCGCTGAATGTTCTGACCGGAAAGTTGTGCTCTAAAGAGTGGCTGAACATTCTCATGGCACCAGTCATCAAGGAAACTCTCGTCTGCATCGCGAACTCGACGCAATTGGTCCAATTGCAATCAAGAAATGACGTCATTGCTGCAAGAGGTCCGGGCGCCACGGAGTCGAGAATGAGCGCTCAGAGGGCTGTTCAGCAAACAGGATCAGAGAATTTTGACAAATTCGTAAAGGTATGGGAAGGTGAATACACGAATATTTCGATGTCTTCAAAATGGTTAGCTGCGCTCTCGAAGGAAGCTTCGCGACGGACTCTGTCAATTGCTGCTGAAGGCGCGAGAACCAAAGATGTCACCAAAATTTGGGAAGCGTACGCGAGGGATCTACAAGTGAGCAATACCCTCATGGCGAAGATTAGAGAAGAAGGGGAAAGTGCACGTCTTGGAATCGACGCCTGTGAAAGTGGACGACGCAGAAGATACTGTCTTTCTCGTGTTACAAGGATTCCATCTCAGCGCTTATCACATCTCGCACCCGTTGATTCGGCAGCCATGGAGATAAAATTGCCAGTTCGAAAGGAAGATGACGCCTCGGATGATGAAGACGTATTACCATTAAGTCCACAACGTTCGATAAATCAGGAAGAGGTCAGCGAAGTGATGGCTGCAACTGCCGCTCTAGCTGTTGCTGCAAATCGCGGTGAAATTAAAAAATTTCATCATGAATGTTCTGCGACCACTGTCACTCCGCTGGACGTGTGTGAGGGGATATTTCAGATTTCCGACACGGATATGATATTCAAAACGATAGATAAATCACGTACTTGGTCTTGGCCCCTGGAAAATCTTCACCAGGTGCAGAGTCGACGATATTTGCTACGAAGAAGTGCTCTGGAATTCTTCATGCTTGATCGAATGACATACTTCATTGATTTTGGAAGTGCAGAGCAGCGTCGCCAAGTTTTCAGGGTCTTGATCAAACTCAAACCGAAGAACTTTGTGCCTCTTTATCTAGAGACGAGCAAACCGGAAGCTTTGCTTCGCAAGAGCGACATTACTTCGCGTTGGATCAGACGTGAAATTTCAAATTTTGATTACCTGATGGCGCTGAACACACTTGCGGGAAGAAGTTATCAGGATATAACGCAATACCCGGTCTTCCCATGGGTCATCACCGATTACACGTCGGAAACGCTAGATTTGAGCGATCCAAAAGTTTACCGTGATCTGAAAAAGCCGGTGGGAGCGCTGAATCCAGATCGACTTGAGAGAATCAAGGAACGTTATTCCTTCTTTGATGATCCCGAAATTCCAAAATTCCATTATGGGAGCCATTACAGCTCATCCGGTACCGTCCTCTTCTATCTCTTGCGAATTGATCCTTTCACAACGCTAGCGTACGAGTTACAAGGTGGCAAGTTCGATCACGCAGATAGACTTTTCCATGACGTCGCGTCGACGTGGAAGAGCTGTTACAACGACATGAGTGACGTCAAAGAACTTGTGCCCGAGTTCTTTTACCTTCCCGAAATGTTTAAAAATGTCAACAATATTGATTTCGGATCGACGCAATCTGGGGAGAAAGTCGATACCGTCATACTCCCGCCGTGGGCAAAGTCCCCAGAAGATTTCGTCATGAAACAGCGGGAGGCTCTTGAAAGCGATTACGTGAGCAAGAACCTCCACCATTGGATCGATCTCATATTTGGATACAAACAGCGTGGAAAAGCCGCCGAGTCGGCGTGTAACGTATTCTACTACATGACGTACGAAGGTGCGGTCGATGTTGAGGCTATTCAGGATCCCACTCTTCTCAAGGCGACACAGGATCAAATCGCATGCTTTGGACAAACGCCGTCGCAACTTCTCACGATACCCCATCCAGCGAGGCAGAGAGTAGCCGACTCCATCATTGGATGCCATTGGTTGATTGAGAATAGGCAAAACGTCCTCGAGTATCCGCTCCCTATCCCAAGTTACGACGACAATCAAATTACCTTCATGAGTGTGCTGAGCACTGGACAATTGATTGTTCTCTCTCCAAACTTGGACATGAAGATGCACCGCTTCATGCCAGGAGTTCCGAGCGGTTCTGGTTTGCCGTTTACATTTCAACCCGCTAAGGAACAAAGCACTTTGGGATCATTGATGGGTACGATTCGCCGAAGAGCCGGGTTCAATGACGCCAAAGAAACTGCGAAACTCAGTGCAAAACTCGATCCAAATGCGCTCAAGCTGAGCTGTGCGCTTCCCTGCGTCTCTCTGCCAGGAGGTCATCACGTCATTCTCGCCGGCCATGCGGATAATTCAATCAAGGTATTTAACTGCAATAACGGCTCTATCGAAAGCAGTGAAGTGGGCCATCGAGCCCCGGTGATATCCCTCTCAATTTCCACAGACGGGCGAGTGCTTGCAACTGGCTGCGCTGACGGATCGATTGGAATCTGGCTGATAAAGTTACCCACTGAAAAGGTCACGATTGGAGAAAATCTGAGAGAAACAATCGCACCAATTATTCGAGTTGACGTGAATTCCATCTTCAACGAAGGATCAACCGTCGCAAACGTCATCGATCCAAAAGTAGAAGATGGCCCCACGACCAAGATGTCGCTACTCGGTCCAATTAGCTTGCTGAAAGGACACGGAGAATCGATTTCATCGCTTGAAGTGAATACGAATTTAGATTTACTCGTCGCGGTTAGTCCGTCGGCCGGTACCTCGTTCTATTCTGTCATGAAGGGCACGATGAACAGAGTCATTCCCGAGCTTCGCGGTTCACTCTGTGCCATCTCAGACGAAGGTTTCATCGCAGTTTGGGAACAGTCTACGAACGCGCTCAAAGTGGCTTCAATCAACGGGACCATCATCTCTTTGACATCTCTCGTTGACATCTCCCCGGATTTGACGTGTTTGCTCGTTTCGAAAGATGGATATCACTTACTGGTGGGTTCAGTCGCAAAAGAAGGTAAAGTGACTGTGGCAATCTTTGAGTTGCTGTCGCTCGAGCTCCTCACGAGCTGGCATCTGAATTCAGACTCTGATATCAGTCACATGTCACTGACCGCCGAGAACACCAACTTACTCGTGGCGACGCGCGAAGGGAGTCTGACGGTGATCACGAACCCAGAGCTTGCGGTGAGAAGTTTAGAGAACATGCTTCAGGCGGGATGGTCGTCTGTTGTGTGATACGTGATGTAGAAATTAGAGAAAGTAGTAGTGTTTTAGTACAACATTAATTACGGAATTACGCAGCGAGCGAGCCAAAACCCTTCTGTCCGGGTAAGATGACGCTTTCGTGAATCGCGAGCGCGAAAGCTTGCGCAATCTTTGGATCCGCGTGAGTCAGCTCGAGGAAACCATCGGTATGGCTGATTTCATTCCAGTGCTGTTGACCCATCTTCACCGCCGTGGCCCACAGTGGCGCATTGCGAGACGTGTACGCCACTTTCGCCGCCCCTGCGACGATCTGCAAGTTGAGTTCTTTCTTCATACGATTGACGCAGTAGCTCGGTAAACCGTCGATTTTCAACCGCTTGGCGAGTTGGAATAAATCTGCCAACATATCCACCGAAGGATGGACTGGAATTTGATAAATCCAGCGCAATGCAGCTAAAAGCACAGGGACACTCGTATCCGTTATGACGATTTTCTTCATGGCGTCTTGTTCCGGCGCAACCATTCGACGCACAGTGAACAAGACGACGACGGCAAACCAGTGGAGAGCTCTTATAATGAGCGACAGGGGAAATCCGATTATGGGATAATAATTTCTCACGATTCGCACGACGTCTGGAGGATTTTCAAGGGCGCTCGCGACCGCCGATTGATCCATGACGTCGTTGAGGAATTTTGATCCCTCGCGCAAAATGTCCGAGTGCGCGAAAATTTTGCAGTCGTCGACGATGAACTCGATATCGCCCGGGTCGTGGGACCCCTTCGTCGGTATGTGAAGAGAGCCACCGAAGGTTCCACCCTTGGTACCGTACACGCCCTTTTCGTTCAACTGCTCGAGGATGCCCTTCTCGAGAACCGTGGAAGCAACTTCATCTTCCATGGCTTTCTCAGCTCCCTTGTCGACTTCAGAATCACTTTCGGATTCTCGAAGTTCCGCGTGCTTGCTGGGAGTGTACGTCTCATCCACGTCATCTTCGCCGAGAGGAAATGGAAGGTATGCCTCGAGATTAATAGCTATGCACACGCTCGTCTCTTCCGGGGTCCCTCGGACGTTCCGATCGCGCGATCCGTGCAAGATGACTAAAGCGCCATCGACGCACGCGCCGGCGTGGCTCGATCTCGGGTCGGTGTCAGAATCGGGATTCAACCGCGCCCATTCCGCCGTGGGGAAGTGAAACACGTACGTATCGCCTAAGATTCCGTCTTTCAACAACACACGACCTCCGTGAATGATCCAGTTTGCGCCGACGACGCAGGATAGGAACGAAGTCCGCGGCGTCGGTACTTGGCCGGCGCGAGCAACCATTGTCCAGCGTGGAGTGCCTTGCGCGGAAAGTTGAAGCACCCAAACGACCATCTCGATGGACGTTTCACTCGGGCTCAAAATGTAAAGCACCGAATTTCGCGCCGCCATCGCGCAAGCGTCACCGCCCACCGGATGTTTCCACTGCGTATCGATGGTGAGCCACTCCGAATCGTTCAAGTCAAACCCGTACAGGTCGTTGTATATCACCACGTCTTGACCCGGTTGCACATCCTTACCACCGAAAACAAACAACACGTTATCCGAAATGCACATGCAGTGTCCAGTTCTGGAGGACGGAGGATCCCCTATCACGTCCACCATCGTCCACGTGCACGCTACGAAATCAAAGACCCAGAGATCGTTGAGACAACCGAATTGTCCTTGACCACCGAACACGTAGAGCAAATCTCCGTGCACCACAGCGGTGTGACCGTATCGGCCGGGAGGAACGCCCACCTCTTTGTCCGTCGCGGTTGCCGGGACTTCGTAACACGCTCCGCGTCCGCTCCATCTGTACACGCTCGTCACGAATTCGCCCTCGTGTGTCAACCCGCCGTACGTGTACACCTCGTCTTCCCACACGAACGCCGCCGAGCCAACGAAATATCCCTCGGTCTCTTCCTCTTCGGCGTCGAATCCGCGTTCGCTCGCGTCCACGCCCACGTCGTCGACCTCCACCTCCTCCTCTTCTCCGAATTCATTCGTAATAATCCGTCTGGACGTCGTCACCACTCGCTCCTCGCCGTCCCTTCGCCGCTCCATCTTCGTCTCCACCGTCTCCACGCGTCGTTCGCTCACCACTCGCGGCTCGTCCTCGCCGAACTCGCCCTCACCCTCGTTCAAGAGCGCGTCCGCGAGCGCGTTCAAAAACTCCGCTCTCGATTGCTTGGGCCCGATCCCTTTCGACTTGGCGAGCTCGCTCAGCTGCTTGGTCGTCATCGAGGCCAGGGGCACGCCGTTGTACTCCATCTTTACGTCCTCAACGCGCGGTCGCGCGCTCCCGACGCCGGCGCGCAGTGACGCCGAGACGCGATTTCGTTCCCATTTTCTCTCCCTCGACCGCTCGGCGATCGACCGACGCGTGAACACCCATCGTCATCGTGGAAATCAGAAAACGTCGACGACAGAGCGCGACTCGTGCGTCGAGGCGTCGATCGAGAGCGCGCGAGAGCGAGAAGAGCGCGTGCGAAGAGCGCTCGCTCGGTCGGCTCGCGGTCGCGCGCGCGATGGAGCGCGAACGGGGCGGCGAACGGGAGCCTCTGGTGCGAGGACGCGCGGGCGCGAACGATGGGGACGTCGAGTCTGGACGGTGGACGGCGGTGGGGAGGTGGAAGTGGACGCGCACGGCGCGGTACGCGATCGCGTTCGTCGTGTTGTCGCTGTGCGCGGGGGCGTTGGTGGCGAATCTGTCGAATCAAACGGTGGCGGGGGATGGATTCTCCGCGAGGCTGGTGAGACGGGCGCGCGTCGCCTTGTTTAGTTCGGTGAGAAAGGATGGCGACGCGGTGCGAGAGTTGCAGGCACCGCAAGTGCTCGGGGACTTCTGTCGGGCGCTCGGGACGGAGGGGGCGTGCGAGGAGATTCAAGCGGCGCGAGCGGGACTCGGGGCGGTGGATGAGGAAGCGTTTCAGTCACTGGTGTCGCAAGCGCGCGCCGTGCGAGACGATGCGAGCGGCGACAGCGCCGCGTTTCTAGGAGCGTACGACGGAATAATGACGCAAATCGTCACTGAACCGCGAGCGTTTGCGAAATACGGCACGGAGTGGTCGACGGCTGGGTTGGGTTTCGAAGGTAGCGCGGAACTGGGCGCGCAAATTGAGGCGAAGAAGTTGAGCTCTTTCGTCGTGGATGTCCTTCCGTTGCTTAGAAAGTATCCAACCTGGGATATGTCGGACACAAACACCATTCGCTATCTCACGCGACACATAAATGAGGCGAAGCATCTGCGCAGCGACGTCCCAGTGTTGAAGGACGAGGCGCAACTTTCCGCCACAATCGAGGACCAAACTCACGGCTCAGGGGTGCTGCCACCGAAAGATCCGACGCGAGATGTGCAACTCTCAGCGTTTGCAGCGAATAATCAAGTTCATAGCGTCTACAATCCCAGCCATAAGATGCCGGCGCTCGGAGCGGTGTATCTGAATGCGGAGAAGAATGGGTTGCCAAAGAGCTTTGATGCGAGGGAGGCATTTCCAAAGTGCGCTCGAATTTTAGGGACAGTGAGAGATCAAGGCAAGTGTGGATCTTGCTGGGCCGTTGCGGCGACTGAAATGATGAATGATCGCCTCTGCGTTGGGAGTGAGGGAAACAACACGGCTGAACTCTCACCGCAGTACCCGCTTTCGTGCTACGATAGTGGTTACGGCTGCGACGGGGGTGATGTCCTGGACACATTAGACCTGGCTGTGACAAAGGGTATTCCTTACGGTGGAATGCTCGACTCACAGGCGTGCTTACCCTACGAGTTCCCCTCCTGCAACCACCCGTGCATGGTTCCCGGCACTAAACCGCAAAGGTGTCCGACCACGTGCGCGAACGGTTCCCCGATTTCGTTCGTCTACCCGAAGTCAAAGCCGTACACGTGTCCGAGAGGAGATGTGCCGTGCATCGCAAAAGAGATTCAGCGCTACGGTTCTGTCGCCGTGACGTTCGGGCCCGTTCATCCTGACTTCTACTACCACAAGCAAGGAGTGTACAAGGTGCCCGCCGACGCGGGCAGAGGGCTGGGACAGCACGCGACGAAACTCATCGGCTGGGGAGTCACCGAAGGCGGTGAGCACTACTGGTTGATGGTCAACTCGTGGAACAATTGGGGAGAGCAAGGCGTCGGTCGAGTGCGCATGGGCGAGATGCAAATCGAGTCGGGCATCGCGGCTGTGGCAATGTGAGTGAGGACACGAGTTTTAATGATGTTTAGCTAATATTCAAAGAAGATCACGTTCTAAAACGTTCATCAACCTTCCCTAAAAACGCTTAGTGCGCAACGAAAGCCTTGCCCGCCTTGGAACCGCTCGGGATCACCTTGAGGGTGTTGAAACGAACAGTCTTGGACAACGGGCGGCACTGGCCGACGACAACCTTGTCGCCTTCGTTGCATCGGAAGCACGGGGAGATGTGCGCGGAGATGTTCGTGTGACGCTTTTCGTAACGCTGGTACTTCTTAATGAAGTGCAAGTAATCCATGCGCATAACGATGGTGCGGTTCATCTTCGTCGACTTGACAACGCCGGTCAAAATGCGACCTCGGATGGACACGTTACCCGTGAACGGGCACTTCTTGTCGATGTAGGTGCCTGCAAAATGAGAAAAAAGTCACGGTCAGTATGTTTGTCACACTTCCACACTCGCCATCTTCCCAGAAAGCGCCCACCCTGCGCCCGCGCCGCTCCTCGGCGGTTTCGCGGCGGCGAGTCCAAGCCCTAAATCTTCCAAACCCAGTCATGCTCGAATCGCGCGTTCCGTCGTACGTACCTTCGATCGCCTCACGCGGGGTCTTGAAACCGAGACCAATGTTCTTGTAGTATCGGTTACCGCCCTTACCCGGCGCCTTCTTCTTCTGACCCGCATATCTAACGTTCGCGAAAACACCGTCGGAGTCAGTCTCGGCGGCTCTCTCGTCGCGATCGCCCACTCGAACGATCTCTTCACCCCGAGCGTCGACGCGAACCGCATCGCGAGCGACGCGCGCGCGATACGAGTCACAACAAACTATAACGCACCTAACGTTCACTCCGAGTTGCTTCTGGAACGCCTTCTCATGCTGTGGATGCGAAAACGCGATGCTCGCTCGTCAGCGTCTAGGTTCATAGGGTCCGCGCGCGCACATCTCTCCGTCCCATCGCGCCTCGCGCCGTCCGCGTCCGCCGTCGATCGCGCCCTCGCGCGTCCTCGACTCTTTCCCTCGCGTCTCTCGTCCATCGCGTCGCGTCGATACGCACTTGTTCGGCCGCCATCGCGCTCGACTGCGTCTGAAAGAGGCGCCCGGCGACACCGCGCGCGCCGAGGTCGTCCCGTCGCATCCGAGCTCGATTCCACGCGTCCGGTCTGGATCCACCCCCACGCACGTGCATTTTTGGACCGGGTTCACCGTACTCGAGTATCTTTGAATGCGATGAATGAATGAGAAAGACCCTTACGAAAAACACGTCGCCGATCGGGATGTCTTCGAAGAGTCCTGATCGGTCGATAGCCCCCCCCCTGAGGGCCCTGAGGGCTCGAGCGGCCGTCACTCCCGCGCGCGATGACGATGACGATGACGATGACGACGATGACGACGACGACGACGCTCGCGGTGCGCGCGCGCGCGAACGGTGCGCGATGTGCCTCCGC
>CEOJ01106064.1_pt1 | contig 13306 bp, 5 predicted proteins | sample 530281 | NCBI WGS metagenome assembly CEOJ01 (sample SAMEA2619879, study PRJEB7988) | marine metagenome | isolation source: saline water (ENVO:00002010), including | reverse complement strand
TTCATAACAAAATTCAAGCATAGGTGCCCGACTGGTGCTCTGCTACCCTAGCACAGCGTCAAACTGGTGTCAAGCGGTCTCTTTGTTCTCCCAGATTATATCACCATATGCGTCAACCACATAGCATCTGATATAATGGTTAGCATCTGGACACTGACTTGCTCTCGGGAACCATGATCCAGCGTTAAGACATGCTACAGTTTCATCAGGAAACTTAATTGTATTGAAGATACCCTGTTTCATGATGTCAAGAACATATTCATCAATAAAATCTTCATACCAAGCATTTACAGTATTCTTGGTTGATTCATCTAATTGATTATAATTTGTTAGATCAAAGTATACTAGGGTACATTGATATCTCTGTGCATATGATGCTATAAGATCATATACTTGTAGTTCATTACCTTGAATAATCATGATGCTTCCTCATCTAATTCATCCTGTACTTTCTTAAGCAGTTCTTCTAGGAATAGTTTTCTCTCAGCAATTTGCTCTGGTGTAAATGCATCTTCAACCTGATTTGATTCTCTTGCATTCTTAACAGTTTCATACTCAGTGAGCAGAGCATTGAAGTAGTTGGTTTCAGTGATTGACTTGATTACAAGATAATTTGCAATTTTATCTCTGAATAACTTAAGTTGATGTCTTGCAAGTGGTAACATTTGATCATCTGTTGCAAGATATTCTACACCAGGATTATCCTGCAAGTATATTTTATTATAAAATTCAGGTGAAATAGGGAACTTAACACTCTCAGCATCGGTAGAGAATTCTGGTTGATCTGTTATATCTCTCAGTTTCTGACGATATGTAATATATTTTGCTTTCTCATCATCAGTAAGTGGAGAATCAGATGTCATTGCCCAATCTGTCTCATCTAACAGGAAGTTACGTGACAGTCTGATAGTGAGAGGTGATACTGATGCAGTCTTAGCATACATTCTAGCAAGTTCTTGGTTGAACTCTTGCTCTTCCAAAGAATCAATAAGATAATATGCTTCAACTAATTTATCTTTTACTGCCTTGCCTTCATCACCAGCGAGTTGCTCCATCTCATAATCAACCCACTCATATTCACCTGTAGAAAAATTCTTTTTATGTCTTCTACGTTTAGCATAGTATGTGTCATTGGTAAACCAATTGAACAGGATTAACTTATCTTTATCACTATCCCATAGAGGATAAAGAAAAGGAAGTAGGGTATCTTTCCAATAAGACTCAGGAATTACCTTTGACGTACCATTATATGTAATTTCCTGATTTACCGTGTCAAGTTGCACCTGTAACACTGGTATGTCAGCTGTATTTTGCGTTGACATGTTATTTCAATATGGTCTCCGATATATTTAGAAAGCTTTGATAAGATACTTACAAAGTCTATATGGTGTAAGCAAAGGAATATCAAAGTCTGGGTCTAGAGAAGCAATTGGTTCTACTTTCGTAGTTGACTTCATGGTCAATCTAGCATCACTAGCATTTAAACCAGAGCTATATGTAATTCCTGGTCCTGTTTCACCTTGAACAGTATATGTAAGAGAATCAACTGCTGGTTTAGAGACTGCTCCTGCTGTCGGAGTGAATACTAGTTCTGTTACTTTCTCTCTCCAGTAAATTACTTCAGCAATACCATAGTGGTCTGTATTATCAGCATTATCATTAGCACTATTTGCATTTGCTCGTGGTTGTTCAAATTTGATTTTTACATTATTTTCTTTTGCTGCTTGTGGTAGTGCCACATTATATGTGTACCACTTCGTGTTACCAGACGTTCCATCCCATGCTTCACTAACTGGAGGTACATTTCCAATAATAGGATCATTTCTACTAGCATTGGGATTGATGATAGTATCAATCAACACCCAAGTACTTGAAGAAGGTAATTGATAATATACTTTTAGTGTCTCTTCTGGTCTATCACCACCATTTACACCATTGCCTCTAGCTGCTTTAATACCAATAAAATTGACTTTACTACAATCAGTTGGTTTTACAATAACATATCTTGTTTTGCTAGTTTTCGCATTAACTCCACCAAATAAAAGCATATTCTCATATGGTTGAGAAGAGTTTGGAACTAATGTAAGGTCAGTTACAGTTCCTGCATTTGAGTCTACCGTTGCATTTACAACTGTTCCTCCAGCAGATCCATTTACAACATAAGCGTATGGTTGTTCAGTATAGTTGCTACCACCAGATCCTAATGTAACATTATTTACAGTGCCAGCTCCAGATGTGCTGACTGTTGCAGTAGCACCAGATCCACCACCACCAGTGATCACAACACTAGGTGTTCCCGATGGTTTTTTAAAGTTTCCTTGATTGCCAGTTCCGTCACCAAAAGATACGATATCAACGTCCCAATCAACATTATCAGCAGTTCCTTCCTCATATATGTCACCAACACTAGTGGTAGTTGTTCCACCAATATATCCAGTGATAATTCCCAATCCAAGTTTAGCATAACCAACGCCACCCTTAGCAACACCACCACCTGGCGAAGCTCCTCCATCACCAACTGTAACTTGAGCTGAAGTAGGATTGCCTAATGAACTCCATGATGTAGTACCATTCCAAGATCCAGCGCCGCCTCCACCGCCGCCACCAGAAGTCCAGTAATCATTATTATATTCAACTCTCATTCTAACTTTACCGTCAGTTCTTCCAGAGTTAGACTGAGAAGCACTTTGGAAGTAGTCAGTTCTAATAGAACTAGTTCCAGTCATTCCGCCGCCACCACCTTGGTGACCGCCACCTCCACCAGGAGCACCACCAGGACCACCAGGAGCGCCACCACCTGTACCACCAGGAGTTGTGAAACCATTGATAGCGGCACCACCACCGCCGCCGCCTCCGCCGCCACCGATACATCCATAATTACCACCAACACCACCAGAACCAGTTCCAATAGCTGATGTAACCTGCTGTAGTCCAACAGGTCCAATACCATCTTGTCCAGGACCACCATCATATCCATCAGCACCAGCACCTCCGCCGCCACCTGCACCAATAACAAGCTGCGTTCCTCTATACAGAGCAGTGGCACCGCCGCCACCACCGCCTGATGCATTTTGGTGTCCTTGTCCTCCTTTTTTACCACTACCAGATCCAGCGCCAGGACCGCCGTTACCAGGACTATTGCCACCCTTGGTGCCTGCTTTTCCTATTTTTACAGACCAGGAATTTTGAGTAAACGTAGCACGTGCGCTAGCTTTTAGTTCTCCATATACTCTTGATCCAGGGTGTCCATTGCGATTACCATAGGATACATCACCACCTTTTCCTCCATGAACCCAGAATGCAACAAAGGTAGGATTATTAATACCTTGTAAATTAAATGTTCCGTCACTAGTTAATTCAGTATCAACTGTACCACTTTGTCCTGTAACTTCTCTATTAACTCCGTTAGTTCCTGCACCATAAACTGTTCCCTGATCAACAGCAGCACGTCCAAGTAAACCACCAATTCCTCCAGTGCCAGGATTACTTGGATAATCTACCTTTGGATAACCATTTGATGCTGCTCCATTACCACCATCAGTACCATCCATTCCGTCAAACTTACCAGCACTCTTTGAACCAAGTTTCTGTGTACCACCTTTACTGCCACCATTTCCACCTGATTGACCACTTGCTGCTCCGCCGCCGCCTCCACCTTTTCCAACTAGGTGAATAATTGATCCATCACCAACTTTAATAGAAGTGTCTCCACCAGAGTTTCCACCCGTATCACCATTAGCACCAGATCCGCCACCTCCAATAGCAATAAATTGGAATGATTCAGGACTACCAGTAACTGTGCTGAAATCTACTGTATAGTTACCAGGGTTGGTGAATTCCCATTCATTTGTATAGTCAATAATAGGTGTTCCACCTGTAGTAATATCTCTGTTGCCAATTACAGAGTTACCTTGAGTTCTATAGAATGTTGGGTTAGGAATAAATGTTTGGAAGTCCCAACTACCTGCTCCTTGAGCACCTGATGCCATGTATTTTTGATCTGCTGGAGCATCTAATGGATTTTTTATAGATCCATTACCACTTGCACCACCAAATGCATCCCATACATCATATGTTGCAACTGTATTATCATCATTTGGTCTTCTTAACAACGCATGTTTATGCGTAAATACCTGACCTGTAGTTGGATACCATCTTTGAACTCTTCCAGATCCTTGCTTGAAGTCAGCCAAATATCTGTCTCCACTTGCCTCAGCAATATACTGGTTATCTCCAGGTATAGTATGAAATACTGCATGACTATGCTGGAAGACTCCTGTGAGTTTTGTCTCTCTCATTGAGACAGTCACATCTTGACTACCAATGATAGTACAACCAGTAGTCTCAACTACTTGATCATATCCAGCAGTAGTAATTCTGCCCAATGAAAAATACTCATCCTGGGATTCTTTAGCAAAATACCATTGACCACCTGTAATGCCAACACCAAGGGAAGAATTACCTACGTTAGGAGAGTTGTTACCAAATACTGCATTGTTTCCTACAATTTTTCTGGTTTTAGTATCAGGTACTGCAAATGTTCCGAGGTTAGTAATACCCCACCAATCAAGAACATTTGCTGTAGTTATTCCAGAAAGACCACCAGTATCAGGATCAATTCTAACTACCGCTGTAGCACCAGATCCACCACCACCTGTAATAGTGACTGAGGGAGGATTATTAGGATCATATCCGCTACCAGCTATGATAGTATCAATCTTAATTAACTTACCAGTGTTATCAATTTCAGCATATGCAGTTGCTTGAGTAGAATTTGCGCCACTGGGAGGATCAACTGTAACTACAGGATTAGATGTATATCCACTTCCAGGATTTGTAATATCAATGCCTTGACTTGCCCTACCACCATACTTATTTCCAATGACAGAAAATAACATTGGATAGTCAGAAATCTCGTATATAGATCCATCGCAATACAAATATCCTTCATGAGTATATGCTGGATCATCACCATTTACGTATGCGTTACCAGTCTTCTCACTCAAATTACCATAGTTTATGTCACCAGATTTAACGTAACTGTGATCAAAACTATTGTCAGTGCTCTTTAAATTAGGTACAATAGATCCGATTGGTGTAGTATCCACCAACATGTCGGTCAGGAATCCCTGTCTAGCATTTCTATAACTTTGTGCCATTACTATTAAATCTTAATTAAATATTCCATAACAATAAATGGTGCAGTAGCAGAATCAATAGAAACTGAAGAGTCTGCTCCAATGTCCATTCTGGTGGTTAAATTTTCAGGTGGAACATTGATTGCATTTGTCTTTACTTTATAGTTATGATCACCTCTCTCTAAATCAATACGGTGATTGTGTCTAGTTGGGTCTGTACCTGCAGCAATTGCTAAATCAGCGGTATCAGTTGTTTCGTTTACAACATCAGTGGTTGCTCTATTTTCTCTATGTTCTTGGTTTGATTGCATAGGAACTACATCATGTAAACTCACATTATTAAAATCCGTAGGAACTCCAGGATAACCCTGTTCATATGTAATTGGAACATCATTGTCCCAATTTACTGTTGGCCATGATGGATTAGATACACAAACACCAAGGACTTCCACTGCGTTTCCATATCTAGCAACATCAGATCCATTTGGAGATCCTTCTAATTCTCCACCATCAAGAGTATATTCTTCATTGCTCAAGCAACCATAAGTGTATGATTGCTGTCCATATCCAAAGATACAATAACCATAATATAAAGTCTCTTGTGTACCAATAACTAAGTTCTGAGTTGTACTTGCAGATGATCTCCACTTATCAATTGCTTTACAAGGTGCTTGAGCACTTCCTGGTGGTTGAGAGCTATCATTATTATATCTAGTAGCATCTAACCAATCTTGAATTGGTATTGTTGACGCATTCTTACGACCTGTACGACCACCATTAGGATTTGGTTCATTAGATGATGTTTCATTGGTCTGTAAATTTCTTGCTCTTACTGCACTATGCATATGCAAGTGACCATGTACCATATTTTCTTCAACACCTTCAATATCAGTATAATGGGTGTCACCAGCATATTCCCATGATGGTCTACCTCTCAAAGGAATTTCTTGACTAGGAACTGTAATTTGACCAGAATAGGTAATATTTACGCTATCACCAATTGCAGATGTTGCTTCAATACCAATACCAGATCTACTTACCAAATTACCTAAAGCATTAGGTAATCTGATGTTATTATATGATCCAGCGTTAGCACCAGATGTTGGTTCTGGATATTTTGATCCCAAATCAGGAACCATGAATTGCTCATCAGATAGAATATCAAATTCTGTACCATCAGGATTTCTCCTAAGATACTTGCAATTACTACCAGTTCCTAAGATCGCTGCTAAAGCAGGATAATCAGCAGCGAAGTATTTTGCACCATCACATTTAAGATATCCTGCAGGTAATTTTGCTCTATTTACGGCAGTGCTTGGATCACCATTATATTCCATCGGCCAAATAATAACCTGACCTGATAGATTACCATACTTAGATCTTTCTTTGGCGTAAAATGCTGGCATCAGTATGCTTTGATTATGAACGTCATTGTTACGTTAGGTTGTGTAGTATCAACCGTAATATTTAGTGCATCTTCTAGACTATCTGCCGTTAAAGCAGATCCATCTGCATCATTTGCAGTGTGTGAAGGAGGACTTGCAATAGATCCAATACCCTGAGAAATTTCAAAACTTCCGTGATTATGAGCTCTAAAAACTTGCTCTTTAGGATCTTTTGATGTATCAATAACGTTCATTGTAGTTGGCCACGTATTGTTTTTAAATGCCAAGTCAATTGTTCCACTATTTTTTACCTGAACATTCAGTGTAAGTTCATAAATTGGTGCAGCTTCTGTTCCTTTATTCTCAACTGATTGTACATATGTACCTTCTTCAAAGTAATGATACTTATTGTCTACATTGACTGGTACAACAACCATCAATGGAGTGATTTTATCATATTGATACCACGTTTCTGTACCTGCTGTGTATAATCTACTAATATTAGTATTAGCTGGTAACGTGATCTTATTACTTTGTGCTGCAATTGTAACTCCAGACACAGTAAACACTGGAGAGGTTTCTGGATCATCTTCTAATCCATCACTTCTAATAGGCGCTCCTGTGTCATAACCAAGGAAGTTTGTTTTTCCTTGATACCTCATTGGTTTTGGAAACATTCCAGTATGACAAGGAGTTTTGTGAGAAATTTCGTGTTCTGTGGTATATGACGCCGTGTCTCCTCTCTCAAATATAACTGACTCCCATGTCAGATTGGTAGGTCCAGTTCCTCCCCCTAATTGTTCTCTATCAGTTGTAGGCCAATTATCTTTTCCTGCAGGAATAAATCCCCAATAATCTTTTCCACTACTATCTTGAACAAACTCATAGAATTTATCCATTCTAGGTAGTGTATTTTCTCTGGTATTATCACCATAATATGTTATGTCAGTAGCACCATTAAACCATTGAGTAGGTTCAGCTTCCTTGTTTTGACATTCAATTGGACCTTTCGTATATCTACAAGAAGTACTATCTGTAATAGTTCCAGTCATATCAATACCTCTGTCCGTTCGGAAAACCATTGGACCAGTAGGGTTTGGGTTGACTGACATTATACTGTCACTATGACTGTGTGATGGAGTGTGGTTCATTCCCAATTTTCTATTGAGAGTATAAACTGTCTCTAGAAAATCAGGAGCACCCATGGTAATATTATCAAATTTAAAATATAAATTACCAGATAAGTTTAAAGTGAAATCAATATCACATGTTGCCTGATATGTTGTATTTACTAGGACGTTTTGACCGTAACCATCAATAAGATCTCCCAGTTTATCTCCCTGTGTATTATATACTGCGTCTAAGGGATCAGTTTGATTTGCTTTATATTTGTCCTGAGTTAGATAAGATCTTTCAAGATCTATTAAAACTTTAGCAGATATATTTGGTAAACCAAATGTCGCATCTGTACCATAATATGGAAATTCCTCATGATTTCCTGCTGCGTCAGTCATCTTACCTCCGTAAGAATCACCTAATGCAGCTGCTAACAGAGGATAATCTGAAGCAGACAATGTTTGACCACTACAAGTAATCCATCCCTTGGGGATATTAGATTCCAAGAATCCAGTACCCCCATCTCCTCCCCATGGCATGATAGTGCCAATCTTGGCAGCTCGCATGGTTTTTATTGAGTCGTATCTTACTGTCATTTGTCTTAGATCAGAGTTCCATCAACCACCAACCACGGAGAGTAGGTGGAATAGTTCTAGCATTTGCAGATCCCTCAATGTCAACAGAACCAGCATATACTAGACCGAATGAAGCATTTCTAGATTGAATAACAAGTTCTCCAGAGTCCCATGCAGTTGCTAGTGTTTGACCAGCACCAGCGCCAACTCTAGATCCAGTAGTATCACCTTGGATTGCTGTCGCAACAGCACCTACTTTTTTCGCTCTAATAATTAGACTTGTGTTGTATGTCAAGTTGCCACTGAGTTCAACGAATCTAATCATATCTCCAGTTTGTGCATTATCTGGTAGATATAAGACCATATTGCTACCACTAGAAGCATTGATAAGATAGTTATTGTTAACTTCTAGAGGATTATCTTGCTGCTGACCAATTCCAGTAGTAGCATCAAATTCAACATAAGTATGTCTTCTACCACCATTTCCAGTCCAGTATTTTTCAATACCGAAAGAGTCAATAGCATTGTTCTGATAGATCTTGAATTCCTTAGGACCTTCAGTTCCACCAACACCAGCAGAACCTAGGTTATCAACGTGGAACACAGCCTCTGCTGCATTCTCTGTTTCTAGGAGTAAACCACCTTGGTAGAATTTCTCACCCATGGTTACACTACCTTCGCGGTTTGATACACGGAAGGATGGAGTTGATGAGCAGATGCCATTCATCTGGCAATCATCCCAATAAACTCTAATGTCACCGAAGAAATTACCAGGACCCTTGAGAGTTAGTCCATTAGTCTTAGTTACTGGATCTTCAATTGATCCATCACCTGAGTGACCATCGTCGTTTGCGATAGAAAGAACTAAAGTTTCACCATCAGAACCATACATTCTGAAGTGACCACCGTAAATAGTGGTATCATCATATGCACTTAGTTTACCACCATTGTATAGATTTACAAGTGGGGTGTTGACATTATTTGGTATTCTGACACTCTTAGGCATCTTGACTGCATAGAATGCATCAAGAGATCCATCAACACTATCAGGAACAAAGAATTCTGTTCCGATTCTTACATATGTTGGATAATCCAACTTAGGTGCAATTAGATCAGCATCACGAAGTCTAATTTCAAGTCTAATATCACTAGTATTTGGAGTACGTGCTTTAAGTGCAGTTGCACGATCTGCTTGTGTTGCAGGAATATCATCTAGAAGAACTGTTGTTCTATCATATTTGTCTAGTTTGACAACATTAACACCTGCTTGGAACGATTGTGCTGTTGTACCTTCACGTCCTCTACCACCAGCAGGATAAGTTTGATTAGTTGATGTTGGTAGAATTAGTGCGCCAGTGGTTGTATCTGTACGTGGCGTATCAGTAATTTGAATGATTTCAATCTGCTGATCGGTTACATACAATGCTACCAAATCACCCATGCTGAATGCAGCAAGGTTAGATTGAATCTCAATGTCTGAAGTTGCAGGAACAATTGCTGTAGCAAGAGTTGTTGCTGGACCTAATCCGTTTGGATTAATTGATTGTGGATTATGTCTGTATACATGAACAACATCACTGTCCCTAGTATATGCAGAAGGAGAAGTTCCAAACTGCTCAGCAAGCATAAAGACTGTACCATGTACATTACCAACACGTGTGTCTCCTGTGCAAGTATCTACTTCAAAGGTGCTAATTGCAGGATCACCACCATTAGTGATTCTTAACTTATCACCTGTAGGAGAATTGGTATATGGTGTTGTGCAATTACCATTAAGAGTTAGAAGTCCACCGATAGTTGTAGTTTCAGATGAAATAGTAACATTACCTGTTACAGAATCAACTTCAAATACTGTCTCCTCACTAGCAGTATCACAACCAGTCTTAACTGATAATTTCTTAGCAACCTGATCAATTAAGGTCTTAACTTTGAATAGTTCTCCCTGGTCATCAACACCGTCTCCCGAAGGAGTTCCATCATCACGGGAAATAATTACATAATCTCCAAGATTGATGGTGCCACCAAACTGTGCAAGATAAATGTTTTCTTCATCTCCAGTGTTATCAAGATCAGTTGTAATCCAAGTAGAATTAAACTGAACGTTACACTTATAGATTGCTGCAGTGTCATTATGATCACTTCTAATTGCAGTGAAAGTACCAAATGGTAGTCTCTCAACAACTAGGAAGAATGGAGCGACATTAATTCTTGGTAGAGAAACTACTCTAACAAATTCTGGATGCTTAGTACCACCAGATGAATCTGTATCAATGAGTAGAATGTCATTCTCTTCAAAATACTGAGCACCAGAAAGATCAACTGGTTTGTTCTTAATTGGTAAGTAATACTGATTACCAGTCAGGACAGGTAGAACTTGTGGTTCAATCAATGGTGTACCACCAATCGTAGTGATTTGATTCTGATATACAGAACCACCCCAATCACCACTACCAGAAGTATCTACAGCGTTGTATCTTACATCAGTTGTAGCAACTCTAGCAACAGAAATAATATCAACATTAGAGTTGAATAGGTTATTTCCTAGAATACCACTGGTGTGTGTAATTCTACCAGAACCAATTTGTGCTCTGTCTGCTACGAAAGAGTATGATGCATATCCACCACATAGTGTAACATCAGAATTAAATCTAGCAGTAGAATCAACAATTAGGTTATTTCTAACTCTAGTATCACCACCCTGACCACCGATTGTGATGTCAGAAGCATTAGTAGCAAAGTCAAGTTTAGATGTAGCAGAGTTACCAGCGAAAAATTCTACCGTTCCTGCTGTTGATGATAACTTAACGATGTCAGTAAGACCTCTTCTAGTACCTAACTGGAAGTCTCCAGCGGTCTTGAATGACTTACTACCAATTAGAGTAAATGATAATGATTCGTTATTATCATATGCACCACCAATAGTAATCTGAGAAATGTTACTGCTGGTATCTGGAGTATTTCCAAACCAAACATAACTTTCAGTAGATGCATTTCCAACGTAGAGTCTTTGTTTATCTGTGCTAGTGTTGAGAACGTTTAGATCACTTACACTGTTACCAACGTTAAGTGTACCAGTGAAAGTAGAATCTGTAACTAGATTAAACGTACCAGATGTCTGAGATGTTCTAATCTCAGCAGTTACACCGTCATCACCATTAACTTCAATGTCATGCTCAAAGCGAGCATCATCAGTAAATCTAGATGTACCATCAACAACCAGTGCTCTATCAAGTTGAGAGTTGTCAACGTTAATACCAACACGACCACCATTTGTAGTCGCAACACGGAAGACTGCCTCATTGTCAGGTGATCCGCTGTTACCACCAACTAAGAATGCATTGTCAATGTCTTGCTTATTTCTAGCAGCAAAATTATTATGATCTAGATAGTCATCAACAATTCTACCGCTGATAAATGCATTACCAACAACGTCAAGGTTTGCACGTGGATCAGTTTCAACACTAACAAATGCATTTTCATATGCTGAGTGTGGAGCACGTGCGATGGTGTTGATACCCATCTTATATTGACCGATGTCATCGGTATTGGTTCTGATAGATTCAGAACCGATAACACCAAATTCCTTCCAGTTAGAATTAGAGAACTCTAGTCTTGCACCGTTTCCAAGTGCAACTTCAGTGCTCCATAGTCGTGGGTTCTCATTAGAAACATTTGCTCTGTTCTGAGCAAGAGCGATCTGACATGTATTAGCAGTAGGAGTAAATCCGTTACCAATGACTTGCCATAAACCGTTGAATCCAGAATCGCTGTAGTTACTGATTCTAATTTGTGATCCGCTACTAATACCAACCTGCTGGTTTGATAGATTGTTACCCCATGTGATAGTGATAACAGTGCTACCATCCATCGTAAAGTGAAGGATATTAGCAGCAGGAACATCTTCAAAGAAGTTTGCATAGATCCAACCACGTGAACCGCTTGAACCTACCTCACTGCCCTTAAGAAGCATATCACCAGACAATGGTGCATTGCTTCCATAGAGGACATTCTGAGTAGCATCAATAGATGTTCCCAATCCTGTAGAGTAGAGAGCACTCTGGTTAGGTGTAACATTAGATCCTTGGTTTCCAACTACATGGTTCTGGATCTTATATCCTTGTGCCTGACCATTTGATCCACGTGGGTTGAATTGGAAGATAGAAGCAGCGACTCTATTTCTAGCAATAACAATGTTACCCTGAGTATCCTGATTAAGGAACTGCTGTGTGGTGTCAAGTGTAGCATCATCACCAGAGCTAGGTGATACGTTAGACAGAACTCTGAGTGCATACTCTCTAACTCTACCAAGAACATTGATAGTAACAGGAGAGTTAAATGTACTGATTAGATCCTGTGCATCACCACCATTAACAACAATGTTCTCATTGAATGTTACTGGGGTGTCAAACGTAGTGACAAGAGTATCAATTGCATCTGCGTCATCAGCAGAATCAACTAGAGCAGCAGACTCAAGGAACTCCTCTTCACCAGTGATAGCATCAATCTTACGGTTACCAATGTATAGGTCACCATTAGAGTTTAGACCAGTGTAGAATACGAGACCACCATCTTGCTTCTTAGACTGTGCATAGAAGTCTTGAGTTGGGGTGAGAACAATCTCCTGTCTAGCAGGTAGACCAGTGGAGTAGTTACCAGGACCGAAACCAAGATATTCAAACGTATGGTTACCAGCACGAGCGATAGATGGTCTACGTAATTCAACGTAGAGTCTCTGGTCCGCCATGACTTTACTGTCACCAACGATTGGAATCTTACGATCCTCAGAACCAGAAGCAGCATTTCCTTTTTGTGCTCTTAGTCTATTATCTTCAGTAGAACTTACTTGAGTATAAGTCTTAGATTTGAGTGCATCCTGACTAATAAAGTCTAATGCCATCTCACGGGTCATTGAACCCTTGAAGTCGTTAACTCTGACAAGACCGTGAGTGTAGTTATCTGCAGCAGAATATGTTGCAGGTACATCTACTTCAGTTACATCTAGTTGCTTGAACCAGAGAGGATCGTTCTTGTAGTTGAGTGGATATAGTTTGCTGATTGGCTGGGAGAACTTGAAGTTTCTGAAGTTACCCTG
>CEOJ01013088.1_pt1 | contig 13331 bp, 6 predicted proteins | sample 530281 | NCBI WGS metagenome assembly CEOJ01 (sample SAMEA2619879, study PRJEB7988) | marine metagenome | isolation source: saline water (ENVO:00002010), including | reverse complement strand
TTGAGGAATTATTTCACCAAGTTGCTAAAATAGTAGGCTCACATAATCTATCCTGGGGTGACAGTCATATTGATTTATCAAAAAAATTTCATCGCAAACCATTTTTAGAAGTCTTGAGTGAGGCAACAGGTTATAACTTTGATGAGTTTGATGAAGAAAAAGTCAGCAAGATTTGCAAAGAAAAAGGGATAGAACTAGAAGAAAATTCTAACCTTGGTCAAATGTTAGATGGATTAATGAGTGCACTAGTTGAACCAAAGCTTATTGAACCTACATTTATCATAGATTATCCAAAGGTGATTTCTCCTCTGGCAAAAACACACCGCAATGGTAATCCAAATTTGGTTGAACGTTTTGAATTGTTTATTGGCGGTGCTGAATTCGCAAATTCTTTTTCTGAACTAAATGATCCAATTGATCAAAGAAAACGACTGGAGGATCAAGTAAAGCTAAAAGATCTCGGTGATGAAGAAGCTCAGCCTATTGATGAAAACTTTATTCAGGCAATGGAATGTGGCATGCCTCCTACTGGGGGTGTTGGTATCGGAATTGATCGACTTGTTATGTTATTAACAGGTAATAGATGGATAAAAGATGTGATCCTATTTCCGACCTTAAGACCTGAATAAACTTGAAAAAATATATTAGCCTTAAACTAGCATTACGCTTTTCATTTTTTAGAGGTTCAGATACATTTTCTTCATATGCAAGCCTTCTTGCTATTGGAGGACTTGGAATAGGTGTCTGTTCCCTTTTGCTTACCTCAAGTATTATAAATGGATTCCATGATACTGTTTCAAATAAACTTTTGAGGTTTGAGGGCAGCGGAAGACTAGGACATATTTTTGGTAAAACAGCAAGTATAAAAAATCCTACGATTGACTCTTTGATAAGTAAAAGTCCTCAATCTATAATACCCTACACCAGTGGAATTGCCCTAATGAGGTTTGGTTCCAAATCTGAAGGAGTTGTCATTGAGGGATTAAACATTCCTCCTAGTGCAATTTCAGAATTAAAAGTGATTGAAAATGGTAATATACTCATTGGAAAAGGGATTGCATTATCCTTAAATGTTAAAGTTGGTGACAAAGTTTATTTACAATGTATTTCTCCAAAACAAAGTTTATCAAATATTCCAATAATTAAATCATTTATAGTTAGCGACGTTTTCTATTCTGGCCTACAAGAATATGATAATTCTTTAGTTTATATTTCATTAAATGATTCAAGGTCTATTTTATCCTTGCAAGAGGATCAGGTTTCAGGTCTAATATTTTTTGACCAAAAGTTTATACCAGCTGATGGAGTAGAATATCCATTTTATTTTGAAACTTGGAAAGAAAAACACGCACTGCTTTTTGAATGGATATCCATTCAACGTTGGCCTGCATATATGATATTTAGTTTAATTGCTGTTGTTGGATTGGTGAACCTTATTGCAGCTATTGCAATGATAATAATTGAAAAAACAAACCAAATAGGAATTCTTATAACCCAAGGCTTACCATACTCAGCTATAAAAAATATTTTCATGATGCAGGGTAGTTTTATTGGTTTATGTGGTGGCTTTTTTGGAGGTTGCCTAGCAGCAGCGTTAATATTTATACAAATTCAGTATGAAATCCTAAAGATTCCTTCAGATATTTATTTTATGGATCACATTCCAGTCTCATTTGATTACATAATATTTTTAGGAGCACTTATTATATCATTGCTTTTATCATTATTAGCTTCCTGGTTTCCAGTTAGAAAAATAGCCAGTTTAAATACTGCAAATGCATTGAGGTATGAGTGAAGTTTGCAAATATAATTTCAAAAAGATTTTATAATCGCTCTAAGCTTTATGGAAAATACTTAGGTATTCTTTCCATGTTAGGCATGGGTGTGGGTTGTTTTGCAATTATTATATCGATATCAGTAATGAATGGTTTTGAAAATATTGTTCATCAAAAGCTGAAAGGCTTTGAAGGAGACATTCGCGTATTTCAAAATATATATGATCCAAAATGGGAAAAAATTGATGGTGTTAAAAAAATCATTCCTTTTATGGAGCGGAAAATTGTTTTACAGGCAAATGATGTAACCCGAGTTGTTTCAATGAAAGCTGTTGATGAGGAAATAATGCCAGAGTTTTATGAAATCTTCCTTAAAGGTAAGTTTCCCAGAGCTGGAGAGATTATTTTAGGCCAGGATCTAGCTTATAGATTAGGTACTGAAATAGGTCAGGAGGTGTACGCCTCTAGTCCAATTGATCATACAATTGGATTCACTTCTCCCTATAAAAAGCGTTTTAAAGTGAGTGGTGTTTTTTCAACAAAGGTTCTCAATTATGATGACCAAATAGTTTTTGGAACTTTAGGGGATGGGAAAATGCTTTTTAGCAGGAAAAAAAAGATAGACGGATATGATATAAAGGTCGATAGTAATTTTTCAATTGAAAAAATAAAGAAAAGAATAAATAGTATGATAAGGCCAGAATCTTCTGTTATATCTTGGGATGAACAAAATAAATCTTTAGTAGATGCTATGAAAATTGAGCGTTACGCAACCATAATTGTATTGAGTTTAATATTTGTAGTGTCTACTTTTAATCTGATATCTAATCTAAGCTTAATTTCAATACAAAAAACAAAAGAGATTGGAATTTTATTATCGATGGGAGCTTCAAAAAAATCAATCCAACATATCATAATGTTACTCGGAATTAGAAGAGCTGGGATTGGTGCATTTTTAGGATTCTTTATAGGATACATAATAATTAATGTTCAAAGTCAATTTTCAATTATTCCATTACCGACAGAGGTATATTTTTTAGATTCGTTGCCGATGATTTTATATTTCAATGATATTATTCTTGTATTATTAATATCATTCAGTTTCATTTTTGTAGCATCGTTTATTTCTGGAAAGAAATTATCCCAGATAGATATTAAAGAGGCATTGCAATGGGTAAAATAATATTGGATGTAAATGATGTTTGTAAATCATTTAGTTATGGTTCAAATAATTTGGAGGTATTAAAAAATTTTACATTACAATTAAATAAAAAAGAAATTATAACTATTTCCGGTCAGTCGGGTTGTGGAAAGTCCACAGCATTGAATATTATGGGAACCCTTGACAGACAAGACTCTGGCACGATATTATTTGAAGGAATTGATATAAATAAGCTAAATGAAAATAGCTTGGCAAATTTTAGGAATACAAAAATAGGATTTGTTTTTCAGTTTCACCATTTACTTCCTGAGCTAACTGCATTAGAAAATGCAAGTATTCCCTTATGGATAAAAGGTGCACCATTCTTGGAAAATGAATTAATTGATCTATTTGAAACTTTAGGCATCAAAGATAGAATGAATCACTATCCAAGCGAGTTGTCAGGTGGTGAAAGGTCTAGAGTTGCTTTAATTCGAGCTATAATTAATAGACCTTCAATCTTATTCGCTGATGAGCCAACGGGTAATCTCGATGAAAAAAACTCTAAAAATCTCGTTGATCTTTTAACTAAAATCAACAAAGATTTTGGACAATCAATTATACTAACTACGCATAATCCTGACATTGCTTCAATTGGAGATAGACAATTTATTTTAGAGAATGGTTCACTATATGAATAATATATAATTATGAAAGAAAATTTTTCAAAAAGAGTTCAATACATTATTAAACAATCAAAGGAAGAGGCTATTCGACTTGGTCATAGCTATGTAGGGTCAGAACATCTCTTAATCGGTCTGTTGAAATCAGAAACTGGAATGGCAAAAAAATTAATTGATGTCTTTGATATTGATTCAAATGACATGATTTCTATGATTGAAGATATGATTAAATCCTCTGGTGGCACAATGACTTTAGGTCACTTACCTCTTACAAGAAGGGCAGAGCGCATATTGCGAAATGCATTTAGTGAGGCTTCGGCTCGTGGTGAAGCAACAGCTGACGATGAGCATGTATTATTGGCCTTACTCTTGGAATCTGAAGGTATTGCAAGTGATATATTGAAATCATTTTCTCTAGATTATGATACAGTTAACGATTTAATTAGCTCCAAAGATAATAGTGATCTCCTTTCTGATTCAAATGTGCAGAAAGAACTATCAAAAAAAAGTACTACTCCAACATTAGATCACTTCTCAAGAGATATAACGCAATTAGCAAAAAAAGGGAAATTAGATCCTGTGATTGGTCGTGAAAGTGAAATTGAAAGAGTAGCTCAAATTTTAACAAGAAGAAAAAAAAATAATCCTGTATTGATTGGCGAACCTGGAGTTGGTAAAACTGCAATTATTGAAGGGCTTGCTCAAAGAATATTTAGAAAGACTGTTCCAAGAATACTTCACGAAAAAAGAATACTGTCGCTAGACCTAGCTTCAATCGTTGCTGGTACAAAGTATAGAGGACAATTTGAGGAACGTTTAAAAAGTGTTATGCTTGAGCTAGAGACAAGCGATGACATGATAATATTCATTGACGAACTGCATACAATTGTTGGAGCTGGTGGAGCTTCAGGTTCATTAGATGCATCAAATATGGTTAAGCCCTCTCTTGCGAGAGGAGACATACATTGCATTGGGGCTACTACTATGGATGAATATAGAAAGTATATCGAAAAGGACGGTGCTTTAGACCGACGCTTTCAAAAGATAATTGTCAATCCACCTAATACTAAAGAGTCAATAGACATACTCAATGGACTTAAAAAGGAATATGAAGATTATCATAAAGTAATATATACAGAAGAAGCGATAAGAGAATGTGTTGAACTTTCAGAAAGATATATATCAGATAAATTTCTTCCTGATAAAGCAATTGATATTATGGATGAGGCGGGTGCAAGGGCTTATCTACATAATTTAGAAGTACCAAAACATATATTGAAAATTGAATTAGATATTGAAAATACCCGAGCGAAAAAAGAAAATAAAGTTTCTGCACAATTATTTGAAGATGCCGCAAAGCTTAGGGATAAAGAAAGAAAGCTCGTAAAAAAGTTATCAAATGCTCAAAAAGTATGGCAAAATAAAGAAAATAAATCACGAGTTTCAATTGATTCTGAAATGATAGCAGACGTTGTATCGATTATGACTGGCATTCCATTATCAAAAGTAGCAGAATCTGAAACTCAAAGGCTATTGCATCTTAATAAAGAGCTAAGTGATTACATCGTAGGGCAAAATGAGGCTATTCAAAGCATTGTTAATGCAATAAGAAGATCAAGAACAGGGTTAAAAAACCCAAATCGGCCCATAGGTGTGTTTCTCTTTCTGGGGCCAACAGGAGTAGGAAAGACTGAGCTAGCAAAATGTCTTGCAAAAAATCTTTTTCCTCATTCCAACTCACTTGTGAAAATTGATATGTCCGAATATACGGAACGTTTTTCACTGTCACGCCTCATTGGTGCCCCACCAGGATATATTGGATATGATGAGGGAGGTGAACTCACTGAGAAAGTTAGGCGCAATCCTTACTCTGTAGTGTTGTTTGATGAGATTGAGAAAGGACATTCTGACTTGTACAATATATTACTTCAAGTTTTTGATGAAGGAGTTTTGACTGATGGATTAGGTAGAAAAGTTGATTTTAGAAATTCAATTGTAATTATGACATCTAATATAGGTGCACGAGATCTAAAAAATAATGGGTTTGGGTTTGGGTCTAGCAAAAATGATTTAGAATATCAAAAAATGAAGGAGAAAATATTAGGGCATGTAAAAAATATTTTTTCTCCGGAATTGGTAAACAGAATAGATGATTCAATAGTTTTTCATCAACTCAGCGAATCAAATGTTTACGATATCATTGATCTTCAAGTGACTGATTTAATTGATAATCTCTCAAAACTTGGACTTAAATTAAAACTTAACAAGTCTGCAAAAAAATATATTGCAAGTAGAGGATATGATCCAAGATACGGAGTTAGGCTTTTGCGTAGAGAAATTCAGAGAAATCTTGAAGATCCCATATCAGAGTTGCTTTTAAAAAACTCTTTTCAAAAAGGAACAATAATTTCTGTTAAGATGGTAAAAGGTAAAATTTCATTTGATATAATACAGGTAAAAAAAGTTAATAAAAGTATTTAATAGTTTTTTAATTACCTCCAAAGCATGTCAAATATGCATATTATTTTATAATATTATGACAATATTAACTATTGCACTGCCTGGTACATTCCTTGCAAAACATGTAATTGTATAATTTTTAGTTATCTGAAAAATATTGGAGAAATTAGAATGAGTAAGATTATAGGAATCGATCTTGGAACAACAAACTCATGTGTTGCTGTACTTGAAGGCGGAGAGCCAACAGTAATTACAAATCCTGAAGGTGGCAGAACTACTCCATCAATTGTTGGATTTGCAAAAGACGGAGAAAGGCTAGTTGGACAAACTGCAAAGCGTCAAGCGGTTACCAATCCTCAGAATACCATATTTTCAATCAAGCGTTTTATGGGCAGAATGTTTGACGAAGTAGATAATGAAATTTCAGAGGTACCATACACAGTAGACAAAAACTCTAATGGAGCATGTGTTGTAAAGGCTAATGATAAAGAATACACACCGCCAGAAATATCTGCTATGGTTTTGCAAAAACTAAAACAACAAGCTGAGGAATATCTAGGTACTAAGGTAACGGATGCAGTAATAACTGTGCCTGCATATTTTAATGACTCACAAAGACAGGCTACTAAGGATGCTGGTAAGATTTCAGGATTGAATGTTAGGCGAATAATTAATGAGCCTACTGCAGCATCTTTGGCATATGGTTTGGATAAAAAGAAAGATGAAAAAATAGCAGTATTTGATCTTGGAGGAGGAACATTTGATGTCTCCATTCTAGAATTAGGTGATGGGGTTTTTGAAGTTAAATCATCAAATGGGGATGGCCATCTAGGTGGAGATGATTTTGATCAAAAAATAATCAATTGGATAGCTGAAGAATTCAATAAATCTGATGGAATTGATTTAAGAAAAGATCCGATGGCTTTGCAAAGATTAAAAGAGGCAGCTGAGACAGCAAAAAAGGAGTTGTCCTCTTCCAAACAGACAGATATCAATCTTCCATTTGTAACAGCTGATGCTTCAGGTCCCAAACATTTAAATCTAACATTAACTCAAGCAAAATTTGAAGAATTAGTCAGTGATTTAGTTGAACGTACAGTACAGCCCTGTATACAGGCCATAGATGACGCAGGATTTTCAAAATCTGAAATTAATGAAGTAATTTTAGTGGGCGGTTCTACAAGGATCCCTAAGATTCAAGAAAAAGTCAAAGAGATATTTGGCAAAGAGCCTAATAAGAGCGTAAACCCTGATGAGGTAGTGGCATTAGGTGCAGCAATTCAAGGCGGAGTACTTTCTGGAGATGTTGATGATATACTTCTACTTGATGTTACCCCTCTGTCATTAGGTATAGAAACACTTGGAGGTGTATCAACTAATCTAATCGAAAGAAATACTACCATACCAACGAAAAAATCTCAGGTATTCAGTACCGCAGCAGATAATCAAACTACTGTTGAGATCCATGTTTTACAAGGTGAGAGAGAAATGGCATCAGATAATAAGACAATTGGTAGATTCCATTTAGCTGATATTCCACCTTCGCCAAGAGGTGTTCCTCAAATAGAGGTAACATTTGATATAGATGCAAATGGTATATTAAATGTAAATGCAAAAGATAAAGCAACTGGCAAAGAGCAAAGTATAAGGATAGAAGCATCGAGCGGCTTATCTGATTCAGAAGTAGAGAAAATGGTCAATGATGCCAAGAAACATGAATCCGAAGATAAACAAAAAAGAGAGAAAATTGATTTAGCAAATCAAGCTGAGCACCTGGTTTATGAAACTGAAAAAAATATAAATGAGAATGGTGACAAACTCGATGAAAATGATAAAAAAAATCTTAATGAAAAATTAGATGCTCTGAAGAAAGCTAAAGATAGTGGTGATTCAGAGCTTATCAAATCATCTATAGAATCATTAAACACTGTTTGGAGCAGTTTAGCTTCAAAAATGTATGATGCAGGCGAGCAGAACCCCAATCCAAATACCTCTGATAATAAAGGTCCTTCTAAAAAGAGTAGTAAAAAGGAAGGGGAGATAGAGGATGCTGATTTTGAAGTAGTTGATTAATCTATCATCATATCAAAAAAAGCGCTCATTCGAGCGCTTTTTTTTTATATCAAACTCACTTTCTAAATTCAAGTTCATATTGTAATGTTTCTATGATGAATAAACGAAAAAAATATCTCCTAGGAACTCTTTTTGTTTTTCTTTCTTTGATAGTCACCCTCTCACAAGTATCAATATGGGAAAATCATCTTAAATCAACTTTAATGAAAAAGATAAATCAATATGATTGGAATTTAAATGTGGATGAACTATCAGGAAATTTTATAAGTACTATTGTTATGAAGGATCTTATTTTCGAAAAAGAGAATAGCAAAAGAATAATAGTAGATAAGATTTCAATAAACCTTGGAATTTTTTCATCTTTGTTTGGAGAAACAGTTTTTGATTTAATTGCCATAGAGGGTCTGGATTTGGATATAACTAGTGATGGTTTTGGCAATAGAGGAACTGTAGGTAATCTTTCATTGAATTTGCCTTTTCATATAAGTTCTTTATTTATTGATGCAAATATAAAATCAATCTTAAATGATGATTCCCAAATTATAGAATTAATGCTTGGAGGTGAATTTAATGGATATAAAAACCCTGAGTTAAATTGTGACTTATTAAATGTATCACTAAAAGATAGCGAAAACCTATTTGGAAAATTCAATAGTTTGAAGGTTAATTATAGTGATAAACTTGTTTCCTTTGAGAAAATTAATGGGGAAATATTTGGTTTACCAATTGGTGGAGATATTTCTTTTGGGAACAATAATGATAAAATAAAGGGATCGCTAAAAATCCCGAAGTTTAGTTTTCCGAAAGAGCTATTTAGTAAAACTCCTTTGAAATCAAAATTTTCAAATTTTACTAGTCAATTTAATTTTGAATCTGATTTAAAAGATTTTACAGGATCATTATCAGTATTTAATGAATCTGGTTTAGATATGAAAGGCGAATTTGATTTACATAAAACTGAAGATTTATGGAGATTAAAAAATTTATCGCTTAATGGTGAGAACTCTAATCTAAGTTTGAATGGTATTTGGGAAAATGCCGGAAGAATAAGTTGCTATATGAATTTAGATAATCTTGATTTATCTGGATGGTTGAAAGATCAAAAGCCTACAGAGATGTCTGGCCTATTTATTATGGATGCAGGTCTTTCATCTGATGGTGCATTGGACTTAATTGATATGACATTAGAAATAGTAGAATCTAAATTATTTAATCAAGGAGAAATTTCAGTTCATGGTCAATTAGCATATCAAGATAGTGTTTTATCAACGGTAGACCCTGTTTTGTTGCTCGTTGGTGATAGCTATATTACGATCGATGGGCAGGGCAATCTTTTATCAAAGGAAATGAAATTAATTGCCGATATGGAAAGAGCAGATATTGACTTAATAAATAGTTTTTTACCAGCAGAATTTGTTAAAGGAAAAGCAACCGGGAACTTAAAAATAAGTGGTAATATTTCTTCACCCTCAGCTTATGCAGAACTAGTGTGTGAAAATGTTAATGTTAGTAATTTTGATCTTAAATCAATTGAACTTAGTTCGCACATAGATGTCAAAGATAGTATACCATCAGGATTTATTGACATAAAGGCCAGTAAAGGCACTTGGGAAAATCGTAGCTTTGAAAGTGGTACTGTAAGTGCTATAATTGAAAATAAAACAGTAAAAATTGAAAATTGTCATTTTAAATCAGGTAAGGATTTTTTACAGCTATCAGGACAATACGATGGTAATGGTAATTATGATATTTCTAGGATTCAACTGGCACACAATGATAATTATCTGATAAATGCAAATCCAATAAATTTTTCATATAAAGATTCGGTTTTGAATGTTAAACCATTTGAGTTTCATATAAATGATGGAGTTTTGGAAGGAGTAATAACAAGCACTAGTCGAAATGAGGGAAGATTCAAAATGTCAAACTTTGACGCTAATATTATTACTCAAATATTTAGAGATGAGAGGCTAAAATTTTCTGGGCTCATTTTTGGAGAAATATGGATTGGATATGAAAATAATGATTTCAATATGGACGCAGATATTTCATTAAAAAAAGGCACATATATGAATGAAAAATTTGATGAAATGACACTATCTTGCCTCTATAAAAGTGGAATACTGAGCATTGATGATATTTCCATGGCAAGAAAAGGTACCATGGGTCTACAAGCCTCAGGAATTATTCCGATATTGAAAAGCAATATCAAAAAACCTCTGATTTCTCTTAATACTAGTTTCTCGAACCTTTCTCTAGAATTTATACATAGATTTATTCCAAAATTTTACAAATTATCTGGTTATAGTACTGGTAATCTGAATCTTACCGGGACCATGAATTCAACCAAATTTATTTATGATTTAAACGTATCTGATGCATCATTCGATTTGATTAAACTTGGCAAATTTAGTAGCAGGGGAGAATACGACGGCAACTACCTAAATGTACAATATGCAAACTCTGAAAACCGAGATGGTACCATTAATAGCTCTGGAGCGATACCTTTCGATTTAAACTTAGGATCATCTAATTTTGGGAAACTGCATAAAAATCAAAAGATAGACTTCAATGCTAACGCAAATTTGAAGACATTGCCTTTTCTATCGCCATACATAGCAGATTTAGATTCTGCGATTGGAAAATTTGAAATCCAACTAAACCTAAGTGGAATTAATAATGATTTTCAAAGGAGTGGTAGAATTAAGGTTGAAGATGCAAGCCTTCATACTTTGCTATTAAGCGATCCTGTTACTCAAATTAATGGTGATGCATTAATGATAGATAATGTATTGTCTATTAATAATCTCAAAGCATCATTGCACCGCAATGAAAGTCGAAATAGTATATCACTTAAGCAAAATACAGAAATAACTGGTAAACTAGATTTCAATAGTTTTTTTAATCCCGTTTATGACCTACATGTAAAAGCTAAGGATGCATCATTCCAATTACTATTTCTGGATATTTCAGGTGTAAGTAATTTAGATCTTAAAATTGTTGGGAGAGATACAGTTTACGTTGATGGAAAGATAGAGACGACTGAGGCAAATGTGAATTATGAGTTTACAACGGAAGATATTGGAACTATAATACAAGAAGATGATAAAAATATTTTTGCATACAATTTAAATATTCCAATAATTGGGAAATCTTATTTTAAAAATTCTCAAATATACGCTGAAGTAATTGGTGAATTAAACCTTGCCCAAGTTGGAAATCAGGAAGTTGACTTTGGAGGTCAGATAATTGTTGAGGATGGTAGTGTATTTTCATATAAAGATAATTTTGAACAGCTTAGGGGTATAGTAAGTTTTGATAACAAAGGTTTTAATCCTGATATAGATGTTAGTGCTCAAACTATGATAGATGATGAAAGAATAGATTTAAGTATGAGAGGCGGTATAGACGATTTAGATATTGTTCTAGAATCAGGAAGTGGTTTTTCCGAGAGTGATATTCTTGAACTATTAACTTGGGGTAAGCGATTTGAGGATCAAGAATTAACATCAACTGGATTTGGAAACCAGACTGTGTCAATTCTTGGTACTCTGCTAGAAAATCAATTAGAAAAAAACCTCAAAGAGTCAAAAATAGGAATGATGAATTTTGTAGATGATATAGATATTTCAGGTGCAGCAGGCCTATTCCAAGGAGCCAATGAAGACTTTGAGGTCACAACAAAAACAAAAATCAGTGACAAAACTTTCTTAAATTTATCATATAAAAGATCTTTCTCTCTTAATCAGGATCAGTCTCAGGTTGGTGTAGAATATAAATTAAATAGACATTTTTCAGTGGTGGGTAATGTTGATGAGGAAGGTAAATTAAATCTTAAATATCGGTACAGATACGCATATTAATAAATGATTCGAATCCTTATGGCATGTATATGCCCGTTAATATTAATGGGAATTATTTACGGCCAAGATGACCTCTATTTTATTAACAATTTAGAAATAGAGGGTAATGAAAGTATTTCAAAAAATGAAATATTATTTATAGTTCGCCAACGTCCTCCAAATTTCTTTTTCCGTAGGCCAAAATTTGATCCTCGTTTACTTAGGTTGGATGCACTTACTCTCAAAAATTATTATTATTCAAAAGGCTTTTTAGACGTTGCTATAAATGAATCATATCATATTAAGGATAATTCAAATAAAAATAAGTTTGTAGACATACTATATAAGGTAGTTGAGGGTAAACAATATCACCTATCTAAAGTTCATATAAATGGTAATGATCTGATATCAAAAAAAAAGATTACCAAAATTTTAGGACTCAAAATAGATAGCCCATACAACCCCGTAGGATTAAATGATAATTTATATTTACTAGAAAATGAATATCATAATCTTGGAAAGTTATTTGCTACAATCACTGTAAAAGATGAAATAAAAGACTCTGTTGAAATAACAATAGACATCGATGAAGGAAAATATATATACATCAATAATACAAGAATTAAGAAGAAAGGGAATATAGACAGTGCAATAGTCATTCGAGAACTGAATTATGATTCTGGTGACTTATTTTCAAAAATAAAAGTGGATAAATCCTCCAAGCAACTACGTGAACTTGGAATATTTTCAACGGCAAATATTTACCCCGAAAGATCTTCAATCTCTGATACTCTGGTCAACATGGTAATAGATCTAAGGAGATATAAGCAGAGAGAATGGAATTCATCTGGAGGGTATGATCCGATTAGTTTCGCAGAGGGCGCTCCCGAATTATCTGCCCTCAGTGCCACTATAGAGTGGAGAAATAGAGCTTTTTTCAACACATCAAAACAATTTTCAACAGCTATCATGGCTGGAATTCCATTTGAAGTAGATTTTGTTGCTCCAAGACTTAGATACGACGTGAGTTTATCCTCCAATTGGTTTTTGGGTATCAGATTCCCAACAAAGATCGTTGGCTATTATGAAAGATTTATTTTATATGAGGAACAAAAATATCAAGAATCAATTGACAGGTTTGGTACTGACCTAACTCAACGTTTTAGATTAAAGGGCAGATCATATGTTGAAACGAAGTCATTGTGGGAATACTTTGCAGATGCTTCTGAGGATAATATTCAAGAACGATCGGTATCCTTGAAGTTAAATATTGATAAGAAAGATGATCCGCTCTTTACTAAAAAGGGCTTACTCTTTAACGGTATAATTAAATCTGCTGGGTTTGGAGGATCTAGAG
>CEOJ01055124.1_pt1 | contig 13373 bp, 12 predicted proteins | sample 530281 | NCBI WGS metagenome assembly CEOJ01 (sample SAMEA2619879, study PRJEB7988) | marine metagenome | isolation source: saline water (ENVO:00002010), including | reverse complement strand
ATAAATCCTACTCTTGCTCCAGCAATTGGCCCCATAAATGGAACATCAGCAATAGACATTGCTGCTGAAGCAGCTAACATTGCAACCACATCTGGTGGGTTATCCTTATCTAAGGACAACAACATACAATTCACCTGAACTTCTTCCTTAAAGAAATCGGGGAAAAGTGGTCTTAATGGTCTGTCTATTAATCTAGAAGTTAGAGTTTCAACTTCAGTTGGCCTTCCTTCTCTTTTAAAGTATCCGCCAGGAATTTTTCCAGCAGAGTATGTTTTTTCACTGTAGTGAACACTTAGAGGGAAAAAATCTCTTTTTTCATCATCTATCTTTGTTACAACTGCACACATTACAACTGTATTACCCATAGAAGCAATAACCGATGCACTTGCTTGCCTTGCTATTTTTCCAGTTTCTAATACTAGAGTTTTTGATCCCATAGGGATCTCTTTTCTTATAAATTCATTCATATTAATCTCTTATTTTTAAATCTTTGACGAGCTTTTGGTAAGAAGAAGGATCTTTCTTTTTTAGATAACCTAATAACTTTTTTCTATCGCTGACAATCTGCAATAAACCAGTTCTTGAATGATTATCTTTCTTATGATTTTTAAAATGTTTTTGTAAATCTTCAATTCTTCTTGTCAACAATGCAACTTGCACTTCTGTTGAGCCAGTGTCCTGATCATTCTTTCCGTATTTACTTATTACTTCTTGTGCTTCTTCTTTAGTTAAGCTCATTTTTATTTTTTTCTCCTATTTGATAAAACTTTTTTAGGTTTAATCTTATAAGTCTTATCAATTTCACCTAAACCTAAAAAGTTGTCTTCATGAAAAACTAAACATTTTCCTATATTTTCTATTTTTTGACCCTCTACTTGAGAACCATTTTGAAATTTTTTAACCTCAGAAGACTTTATTTTTACCTTAGGGACATTAATTAAAATTTCCTCAATGCGCTTAACATACTGCATTTTTTTATGATTGTCCAAATTTTTTAGTTTACTCAACGTTACAGAATCTTTTAAGCTCAAGCTTCCAAATTTTGTTCTATTCAATTCAGACATAGCTGCGTATGTATTCAATGATTTAGCGATATCAACACCTAATGTCCTAACATAGGTCCCCTTACTGCATAAAACTCTAATTTTGAACTTGGGAAACTCATAATCTAATAGTTCAATTTCATAAATATTTATTTCCTGTTCTATCTTTTTAGTCTCTTTTCCTTTCCTTGCAAGTTTATACATTGGAGTACCCTTAATTTTCTTAGCTGAAAATTCAGGCACGATTTGAAAATTTTTACCGACAAATCTAGTTATAGCTTTCTTGATCTCAGTAATTTTTGGTTTATTAGAATCGGGGTGAAAAGTTAATTGTCCAGTTATATCCTGTGTATTAGAACTTATTCCTAAAATAAAATCAGCAATGTACTCTTTTTTATCGTTTGAAATTTGGTTTATAAGTCTTGTATATCCATCAAAAAATATTGGCAGAACTCCAGTTGCCATCGGATCGAGTGTTCCTGCATGTCCAGCCTTTTTGAAAGACAATTCTTTTTGCGTTTCTCTTAATGCATTAAAAGAAGAAATACCTTTTTCTTTGTTCAATATTAGTACTGACATTAATCTAAATTATCAAAAAGTGAATCAATTTTTCTTACATTCTCAATGTGAGAATCATAAAAAAATCTTAACTCAGGAACTTTTTTTAATGGCAGCAAGTTTGATAAATTCTTTCTTACCTTCCACGAATTATTGTTTAGAAATTTTTCTAAATCCTTTTCAGAAAGATCAGAATTAATGGTTGAAAAAAATACTTTGGCTTTAGATAAATCTCTTGATGTTTCAACATGATTTATGCTGATAAATCCACAAGAGTCTTTTAATTCAGAGTTTTGAATAAAACTAGCAATTTCTTTTTTTAGATTGTCGCTTACACGGATAATCCTATCTTTTTCCATTAGATAGAACGTTTTTCTTCTTTTTGTTCAAAATTCTCAATAATGTCTCCAGGTTTGATATCTAGGTAATTTTTTATTCCTATGCCGCATTCAGTTCCATTTTGAACCTCTTTAACATCATCTTTGAATCTTCTTAATGAATCTAGTTCGCCTTCATGTATTACTACGTTATCTCTAAGAACTCGTACATGTTTTTCCCTTCTTACCAAGCCCTCTGTAACTAAGCATCCAGCCACTAGTTTAAACTCTGGTGATTTAAAAACTTCTTTTACTTCTGCAAGGCCAAGTATTTTTTCTGAATAAATCGGTTTTAGCAGACCACTCAATAATCTTTTAGTGTCTTCAATTAAATCGTAAATGACACTGTAATAAGCAACTTCTATTCCATTCTCATCAAGAATTTTTTTAGCTTTATTATCTGATCTCACATTAAAGCCCACGATTCTAGCTCCAGTCGTAATAGCTAAATTGACGTCTGATTCTGAGATTCCTCCAACTCCTGAACTTACTATATCAACATTAACCTCTTCGTTTCCGATATTCTGTAATGAGCTATTTATCGCTTCGCTTGTTCCAGCAACATCGGATTTTACTATAACCCTTAACTTATTAATTTTTTCTTGGTCAAGCATTTCAAAAGCAGATTTTGATGTCATTACATTTTTGTCATTCTTATCTTTATGGAAAGATAATCTTGCATCAATTATTGTTCTGGCATCTTTTTCATTAGCCATTACATTAAATATCTCTCCTGCGGAAACACAATCTTCTAAACCTAAAACTTCAATAGGTGTTGATGGACCAGCTTCTTTAATATCTTTACCTGAACTATCTATGAGTGATTTAATACGGCCCTTTTTCTCACCTGCAACAATAATATCTCCAATTTTGAGCACGCCATTCTGAACAAGAAATGTACATAAAGGCCCTTTAAATCGATCAAGTTCAGATTCAAGAACAACACCATTTGCTAAGCCTTGAATTGGAGCTTTTAGTTCAAGTATTTCTGACTCTAACTCTACAGCATCCAATAAAAGATCAATACCTTTATTAGTAATTGCTGATACCGGAATCATTTGCACTTTTCCGCCCCATTCCTCAGAAACTAATTCATGTTTAGCTAAATCTCCCTTAACTTTTTCTATGTCTGCAGCATCTAAATCTATTTTGTTGATTGCAACGATAATTGGAACGCCTGCTGCTTTAGCGTGTGTTATGGCCTCTTCTGTCTGTGGTTTAACACTGTCATTTGCTGCAACCACCAAGATAACAATATCAGTAGTATTAGCTCCTCGTGCTCGCATTGCAGTAAATGCCTCATGACCAGGCGTATCAATAAATGTTATTTTTCCTTTTTTCGTATTAACTTCATAAGCAGCTAAATGCTGAGTTATTCCTCCAGACTCACTGTCTACAACATTAGTTGATTTAATAGTATCAAGTAATGAGGTTTTGCCGTGATCAACATGCCCCATTACTGTGACTACTGGATGTCTCTTGGTTGGAGATTTTTCATCAGAGAAACTAGAAACTATTTGAGGGTAATCAACTTCTTCCTCGGTGATTACTTGCTCTTCTTCAAATTTAACTTCAAAATTAAATTCTTCAGCAACAAGAACAGCAGTTTCTTGATCTATTTGATCATTTAAAGATACCATTTCACCAAGTTCAATGAGCTTTTTGATAACTTCATTACCTCTTCTACTAAGCTTTCTTGCTAGATCATTGACTCTAATGGATCCATTAATATTTACAGATTTCTTTTCCTTTTGAATTTCCTCCTTAGATTTATCTTCAGAAGAATTTTCTAATTTTGTAGTCTTTTCTATTTTTGGAGAGAATTTTGGTTTTTTTGCTTCTGAAACAATAGCTTTTGGTGTGTCTTGTTTTATGGAGTCTTTTGAACTTCTTATGAAGGAAAGAAGTTTTTGTTTATCTTCATTTGATACTAAATCTTCCACATTAGTTTGTGGAAGACCAGCAGCAATCATTTTATCAAGAAGAACCCTAGGATCTATCTTTAGAATTTCAGAAAGTTTTTTTACAGATATATCCAATTACAATTCTCCTCAATTAAACCATGGCTTTCTAGCCTCCATTATAAGTGCTGAAGCTTCTTTTTCTGTTATTTTATCTGATATATCCATTAGCTCAGGCACTGACATTTCAGCAAATTCTTCAAGTTTTTTAATATTGTTTTGACTTAAAGCACTTAATACATCATTAGTTATTCCACGCAAATCAACTAAATCCTTCTCCATTGTTGGATCATTAAAGTCATCATTGAAAGCATCTTGAAGAAGAAGTTCATTAGCTTTTTCTATTACTTCAGATACTCTCTTTGTAGTTTTAAATATTTTCTCTAAATTATCATTTCCAGCATCAACGACTTTTTCTAATGTCTCCATTTCAGATGCTATTATTAGTTCTTTTTCTTGGCTTGTCAGTTCAAGACGATTCGCTAATTGTTCATATTTTTCTACAAGGCTTGAATCTTGATATTCCTTGAATTGTTCTTTATTGAGAATTTGGAAAGACCACCCAATCATTTGAGTCATAAGTCTTAAATTCTGACCATTTTTACCAATTATTTGTGCCTGATTATCCTCTTCAACTTCAAGAACAAGTGTTGAAGTTCTTTCATCAACCAAAATAGAGAAGATTTTAATAGGGACTAAACAATTAACAACAAATTCAGCTGGATTATCGCTGTGAATAAAAATATCTATTCTTTCATTACCAATTTCATTTGATACTGCTTGCACTCTAGACCCCCTCATACCTACGCAAGCTCCAACAGGATCTATTCTCCCATCATAAGTTTTTACTGCTATTTTAGAACGATATCCAGGGTCTCTCGCGATTGCTTTAATCTCAATTGTTCCTTCAGAAATTTCTGGAACTTCTTGAGTAAACAATTCAACTACAAGCCTTTCATCAGTTCTGCTCAAAATAATTTGAGGTCCTCTTGGTGTTGTAATGATTTCTTTAATTACTGCTCTCACTTTATCATTTAATTTAAAGATTTCTCCTGGGATTATCTGATCTCTTGGAATTTGAGCATTAAGATCTTCTTCAATCTCTAAAAGAAGAAAATCTCTATTTATTCTCTTTACTTGTCCTGTAATGACTTGCCCTATTAGATTTTCGTATTTCTTTGTAATTTTACTTCTTTCAGCTTCTCTAACTTTCTGAATAATGACTTGTTTTGCAGCTTGAGCAGATATTCTTCCAAAATCTATATTCTCAATTTGTTTTGTTGCGATACCATCTTCTAGATGATGGTCTTCAATACCTTCTTCAGTTATTTCAAAAATTTGGTCTACAAGGTCTTCATCTTTTACTAAAGTCCAATTTCTAAAAGTACTATATTCTCCAGTACTTCTATCTATTACTACGTTTATGTTAGCTTCATCTGCAATGATTTTTTTTGTAGCGCTAGAAATTGCTTCTTCGAGCGCTTCAAAAATTATTTCTTTATTAACTCCTTTTTCCATTGATACAGAGTCAACAACTTCTAAAATTTGTTTATTCATATTCTTTTTTTCTTTAATTGGTCCTCTAAATCCAATTTACATTTATCTATATTGCTAAATTTTAGCAATACAGTCTCTCCTTCTGTTTTGACAGAAATTTCTGAATCCAAAACTTCTAGGAGAGTGCCTTTAATTTTTCTAAGGTTATTAACCTTAGAGAAGAGTGATAATGATACTACATCTCCAATAAAATTTTTATATTGTTTGCTATTAAATAATCTTCTATCTAATCCTGGAGATGAAACTTCAAAGCTTCCAAACTCAGAAAAAATTGATTCAAATTGAAAATGGTAATCAATTTCTCTGCTAATTTTTTCGCAATCATTAATATCTATACCTTGAATAGCATCAATAAAAATTCTTAATATTTTTCCTTTGCCTCTTGCTGATGTAACTTCGATTCCCCAAAGCTCACATCCAGATGCCTTTATTATTGGTCCAAGGAACAGTTCGATGTCTTTTTTAATCATTATAGTTGGTAGCGGGGGATGGATTTGAACCATCGACCTCCGGGTTATGAGCCCGACGAGCTACCAAACTGCTCTACCCCGCAGTGACGTAAAAGCATAGTTAAAAGACTTAGAATGGTCAACACTTATAGACTATAATTTATTTTCTTATTTTTTGCCGAAGTGGCGGAATTGGTAGACGCGCTATCTTGAGGGGGTAGTAAGCTTTGCTTGTGAGGGTTCAAGTCCCTCCTTCGGCACCACACTTTGATTATTCGGGTTTAGGATTATTTTGTTCGTCTAGATCTTGTGTTTGCGTTGTTGTTTCTTGCTGATTTGATTTATCTACATTCAAACGTAAAGCTTGATTAGACATGTAAGCTAAAAATAAACATAAAATAAAAAATATACTAATCAGAATCCAAGTCAACTTTGAAAGAAAATTTGATGGTCCAAGTGGCCCAAATAATGAATCAGAGCTTCCTCCACCAAAAGCTGAACCTAGATCAGATCCTTTTCCTTGTTGCAGCATAATTGCTCCTACAATTAATACTGCCAGTATTACTAATAATATTTTTATCAAAATCATAACTGCGCTATATTAGCAAATTCTTTAGGGTCAAGAGAAGCCCCTCCAACTAAAAGACCATCAATATTAGAATTATTCATTAAATGAAAGGCATTTTTTTCATTAACACTGCCACCATAAAGTATTTTTGCATTAGTAACTAAAGATTTAATAAGTTCGCACACTTCGTTTATATCAGAAACTGCAGGAATTAAACCACTTCCAATTGCCCAAATAGGCTCATAAGCAATAATTACATCTTCTTCTTTGCTGCTAAAAAAATTCAATTGATCAGTTATGAAAGATGATGTTTGATTACCTTCTCTAACATTCATTGGTTCACCAACACATATTATTGGTTTAATTAAATTTTTTGATAGTTGATTATATTTCTCAAAAATATCTTCATTAGTCTCATTAAGAAGATTTCTAGATTCTGAATGGCCAATGATACAGTAGTCAATATCACAATCTTTTAGCATCTCAGCAGAGACTTGAGATGTGAATGATCCTGAATCAAATGAAGATACATTTTGTGCAGCAATAGAAATATTGCAATCTGAAAAAGAGGCTAGATAAGGTGTAGGCAAAGCAACAATAATCTTATTTAATGTGTTTGTTTCTTCTAAAAATTTGCTGAACCATTTATTTATAAAATGCCTAGTGCCATTCATCTTAAAATTAGCAATTATAATTTTTGACATTTTTAACTGATTAATTCTTTGATTAAATTAATAATTATGGGAATATTTTTTTCTGAGTCTGATTCTACCATTATTCTGATTTTAGCCTCAGTTCCCGATTTTCTTATTGATATCCTAGAATCAGAATGATTTTTCTGTATAGACTCGATATTTTTCTTGAATTCACTTGTCTCAATAATTTCCATATCTTTAACTTCAAGACTTTCTAGAACTTGAGGTTTATAGTCTATATTTGATTTTACATCGGACAAAGATAAGTTTAATTCTTCAAGTGCTGCTAGAGTTTGAATCAAAGCAATGTTTGCATCTCCACTTTCTGAGAATTCTCTTTGAATAATATGTCCAGATGATTCTCCTCCTAAATTTAATTCTTTTTTTACTAATTCCCTAGAAATATACTTGTCACCAACTTCGGCTCTGTAAAAATTAATTCCTATTTTTTCTAAAGCATTTTTTATTCCTTCATTAGTCATATCAGTACCAATAACACAATCTGAACCAGGTTTGTTTTGTTTCTTGTTTCTTAAAGCCAATGTATAAATAATTTCATCGCCAGCGTAAACATCCCCTTTAGAATCGCTTAATACTAGTCGATCGCCATCTCCATCTACCGCAACACAAAAATCAAATTCATGTTGCTGGGCATACTCTTTGAAAAGGCTCTGATCAAGAACTGCACTTTTTTCATTGATATTAAAACCATCCGGATCACAATTGATCCTGATAACTTTGGCACCTAACTCCTCTAGTAACATTGGAGTAATCTTGTAATTAGCTCCATTCGCTCCATCAACTAAAATAATTTTATCTTTTAAATTATGTGTGCCTTTCAGTGTGCTTTTACAGTATTCAATATATCTTCCGGCTGCACTATCTATCCTAAATGCTTTTCCTAAATCAGATGCTTTTACTGGACGTATTGGATCATCTATTCGATTTTCTATATCTGCTTCAAGTTCTTTAGAAATCTTTCTACCATATTTGTTAAAAAATTTAATGCCATTGTCATAGAAAGGATTATGACTTGCACTTATAACAACTCCAAATTGGCCAGAATATGTTGCTGTGAGAAAAGATACTGCTGGTGTTGGTATTGGGCCTGCTAGTTTTACATCAATTCCAGCTGATATAAAGCCAGCTTGAAGTGCTGCTTCAAGCATGTAACCTGAAACCCTTGTATCTTTACCTAGAATTATTGAATCATAGCCTTTGTTTTTGATTATGGTTCCGGTATGAAATCCAAGCTTAAGACAAAAATCTGGAGTAACAGATTCATCTGCTCGTCCTCTGAAGCCATCAGTTCCAAATTTCACAATTAAGAATCCTGTACTGGTTTACTTGGATCAGGAATATCACTCTTTGAGGTTTTATTAGTCCCATCACTATCGCTTTTGTCTCGAGCTATTGCCCCAGCCATTATGTCAGATATCTGGTCTTGATCTATGGTTTCATGTTTTAACAGTGCGTCAGCCATATTGTGTAGTTTGTCTAAGTTTGCTGCTAATATTGAGCCTGCTTTTTCATAACTTTTTTGAATGATTTCTCTTACTTCATCATCTATTTGTTTAGCAGTTTGCTCTGAGAAAATTCTTTTCTTTTGTCCTGCTGATCTCCCTAAAAATGGATTCTCATCTTCATCATCGTATTTTAATGTTCCTAACTTCTCTGAAAATCCCCATTTAGTAACCATATTTCTTGCAAGTTCTGTTGCTCTTTCAATATCATTCGAAGCACCAGTTGTGATAGCTTCTTTTCCATTAATAATTTCTTCTGCTACCCTTCCACCAAAAAGAGTAGTAATTTGACTAACAATTGCTGTTTTAGACTTCATGTAAACATCTTCTTCTGGTAAAAACATAGTTACACCCAGAGCTCCACCTCTTGGAATTATTGTTACTTTATATACAGGATCATGTTCTGGTAGATTCAGACCAACTATTGCATGCCCGGCCTCATGATAAGCAGTGATTCTTTTTGTTTCATCATTGAGAATCATTGATTTTCTTTCCGCACCCATCATTATTTTATCTTTGGCAAAATCAAGCATAGAATGCGTAACTTTTTTAAGATTTTTTCTTGCTGCTAAAAGTGCAGCTTCATTAACTAGGTTAGCTAAATCAGCCCCTGAAAAACCAGGCGTTCCTCTAGCAATTACTTCTGACTCAACTGTTTTATCAACTGGAACTTTCTTTAAGTGAACATTTAATATTTGTTCTCTTCCTTTTATATCTGGTAAACCTACCATTACCTGTCTGTCAAATCTTCCAGGTCTTAATAGTGCAGCATCTAATACATCAGGTCTATTTGTTGCAGCTATAACAATTACTCCTAGGTTCTCTTCGAAACCATCCATCTCCACTAAAAGTTGGTTAAGGGTTTGTTCTCTTTCATCATGGCCTCCACCTAGTCCTGCTCCTCTTTGTCTTCCAACAGCATCTATTTCGTCGATAAAAACAATACATGGAGAATGTTTTTTTGCTTGTTCAAACATATCTCTAACTCTTGAAGCGCCAACGCCAACAAACATTTCTACAAAATCAGAACCTGAAATTGTAAAAAATGGTACTTTTGCTTCGCCAGCAACTGCTCTTGCCAATAAGGTCTTACCAGTTCCAGGAGGGCCTACCATCAAAATACCTCTTGGAATCTTACCTCCAACTTTTATGAATTTTGCTGGGTCCTTAAGAAAATCAACTAATTCTTTAACATCGTCTTTCGCCTCTTCGCAGCCAGCCACATCATTAAAATTTGTTTTAACATGTCCGCCATCCAATAGCTTTGCTTTGCTTCTTCCAAAAGTCATTGGACCACCTTTACCACCAACGCCGCCTTGCATATTCCTCATGAATAAGAAGAAAATCCCTAATAAAAGAAGTAAAGGGAATGCACCAATTAATAGTTGAGACCAAATGCTTGGTTTTTCAACTGCTTCATATGATTCACTGACATCATTCTCACTTAAAATCATTTTTAGTTCTTGATCTTGTACATAGGCTGGTAATATAACTGTAAATTTTGTTTCATCATGTCTCACGGCTTCGACAGTCATTTGATCGCCCTTATGAACTATTGTTTTAACTTTTTTTGCTTGAACTTCTTTTTTAAACTCTGAAAAAGTAAGCTCCTCTTTTGCCGAGTTATTTGAAAAGCCATTAACAAGTGAAAAAATAAGCGTCCCAGCTATAATCCAAAAAAATATATTTTTACTAAAGTTTTTCATGTTTTTTTTATTTAAGGACTAATCCTAACAAATAAACCTCTTGTGAAGAAGTTTTTGAAGCAAGTGGTTTTTCAATGTATACATAAGAAAAAGCACGCTTAAATTCATTTTTTAAAAACTTCAGATTGGAGTTATTAAATGATTTTATGAGTAATGCTCCAGTTGGTTTAAGCATTTTTTTTGACAATTCCAAACAGAATAAGTTCAAATCCTTATTACCTTCTTCATCAACCACTTTTATCCCTGAAAGATTTACTGACATGTCACTTAAAATTAAATCTAAAGAATTTTTGTAACTTTTGATTTTTTTATAAAATTCGTCTGAATAAAGATCAAGTTTGTAAAAATTAACTCCTTTAACTTTCTCCATATTTAGAATATCGATTGCCATACATTTGCAATTTTTATTCTTTTTTTTGGAAATAACTTGAGACCATCCACCTGGAGATGACCCTAATTCAAGAATTAGATTAGACTTTCTTATCAAATCGTATTTCTTGTCGATTTCAAGCAACTTAAAACTTGCTCTACTTCTGTACCCTTCAGATTTTGCTTTTTTAGCCCATGTATCAGGAATATTTTTCAAATTATTTCAATATTAACAATTTCAAATTCTTTTATTCCAGAAGGTGTCTTTACTTCTACAACATCACCGATCTCCATCTTCAACAAAGATTGAGCCATAGGTGTAGTTAGGGATATTGTATTCATTTCAATATCTGCTTCTGCTTCTCCTACTATTTGATATTTATGATTTTTTTCTGTTTCTAAATCCTTAATTGAAACAGTTGCACCAAAAATTACTTTTCCCTGATTATCTATGGATTTATATTCAATAGATTGAGACATAGCAAGCACATCTTCAAGCTCCCTTATTCTTGCTTCATTTAGCCCCTGTTCTTCTCTAGCAGCATGGTACTCAGCATTTTCTTTCAGATCTCCATGAGCTCTTGCTTCTGAAATAGCATCTATGATCTCTTGTCTTTTTATATTTTTAAGATTATCTAATTCCGATCTAAGCTTTTGCTGCCCCTCTGGAGTTATTGGTTTTTTTTCCATCTCAAGAATTCTGTAATGGTTTGTATGTCCAGTTATCTTCGCCCTTTTCTAAAGATTCAACAATTGCAAAACCTCCAGAAATTGTAGTTGTGAAAAAAACACTATGTTCTAAAGCTGAACGACGAATTGAAGCTGAATCTTTAGTTGCTTGTCTTCCTTCGGTCGTATTAATTATCATATTAATTTCTTTGTTAAGAATAGCATCAACTATATGAGGTCTACCTTCAAGAACTTTATTTATAGTTTTTACTTTAATATTTGTGCCCTCTAATGCTTTAGCTGTTCCTTTTGTTGCAACAATTTTAAAACCAAGGTCTATTAATTTTTCACATAAACTGGGTAAATGTTTTTTATCAGTATCTTTTACGCTAACAAATACGTTTCCTTCTTTTGGAATATTTTCCCCTGCACCTCTAACAGCTTTAGCAAAGGCTTCTCCAAAAGTATCTCCCTGACCCATTACTTCTCCAGTAGATTTCATTTCTGGACCTAAGATTGGATCGACTTTTCTAAATTTATTGAAAGGAAATACTGGAGCCTTAACAGCATAATTAGTTGGCATAATCTCACTATCAAATTCTAAATCTTTAAGGGTATTTCCCAATATTATTTTAGAAGCTAACTTTGCCAATGATGTTCCTATGCATTTGGAAAGAAAGGGGATAGTTCTTGAGGCTCTAGGATTTACCTCAATCATATAAAACTTTCCATCTTTCACTGCTACTTGCGCATTCATTAACCCAACTACATTTAATTTTTTAGCAACAGCTTTAATCTCTTTTTTTAATGCATGTAATTGCGAATCGCCAACACTATATGGAGGGAATGAACAAGAACTGTCTCCTGAATGAATGCCCGCCTCTTCTATATGCTGAAGTACTCCACCTATCAATGTATCCTCCCCATCACAAACAACATCAATATCTAGTTCTACTGCATCATCTAAAAATTTCTCAATTAGCAGCGGATTTTCGGATGAAATATCAATCATTGAGGTTAAATAATTCTTCAAGTCCTTATCTGTGTAAATCAGTTCCATAGCCCTACCACCAAGAACATAAGATGGTCTTACAATTACAGGATAGCCTAATTCATCAACGGCTTTTTTTGCTTCATTAGATGTCTGAGCAATGCGGTTTTCAGGTTGAAGAAAGTTAAATTCCGATAAAAATGATTTAAATTTTTCTCTGTTCTCCGCGGTATCAATTGAAGAAGATGGAGTTCCTAATACTTTTATGTTATTTCTCTCAAATTCATCAGTTAATTTCAGAGGTGTTTGGCCACCAAATTGAACTACAACACCTTCAGGATTCTCATATCTGATGATTTCAAGAACATCTTCAGCAACAATCGGTTCAAAATAAAGTTTATCTGAAACATCAAAGTCTGTGGATACTGTTTCTGGATTAGAATTTATCATTATTGTCTCAACGCCTTCTTCTCTAAATGCTAAAGCTGCTTGGACACAACAATAATCAAATTCAATTCCTTGGCCTATTCTATTTGGACCACTGCCAAGCACAACTATTTTCTTATTTTTAGAAACAATTGATTCATTTTCTTGCTCATAAGTTGAATACAAATAATTGGTGGTACTATCAAATTCAGCAGCACAAGAGTCTACTCTCTTAAAGACAGGATGAATTTTTAAATCATACCTATGTTTCCTTACATGTTCCTCTGGAATGCTCAATAAATCTGCAATTCTATAATCAGAGAATCCTTTCTTTTTGTAAGATAGAAGTTTGTCTCTATCTAAATCTGCTAAATCTAATTCTAATAATGAGCTCTCATATTCAACGATTTCTCTTATTTGATGCAAAAACCATTTATCTATTTTGCAAGAATCAAAAACCTCATCAAATGACCAATTGCGC
>CEOJ01114791.1_pt1 | contig 13417 bp, 8 predicted proteins | sample 530281 | NCBI WGS metagenome assembly CEOJ01 (sample SAMEA2619879, study PRJEB7988) | marine metagenome | isolation source: saline water (ENVO:00002010), including | reverse complement strand
CTCGATCGGTCGGTCTCGATCGGTCGGTCTCGATCGGTCGGTCGATCGGTCGATCGGTCTCGATCGGTCGATCGGTCGATCGGTCTCGATCTTCCATCGGTCGATCGATCGGTCTCGATCTTCCATCGGTCGGTCGATCGAGGGCGAGAGTCATCGTTCGCGGCGGCGATCGAGCGCGCGCGCGCGCGTCAGCGAGCGTCGCGGTGACGACGGACGACGACGGAGACGGAGACGACGACGACGACGATGAAGGAGGCGATGATCACGGAGCGAACGCCGGTGGGGATGAAACACTGGAAGTTTCACGACGTCCCGAGCACCATCGGGGCGGCGAGCGACGAGGCGGCGACGGCGGCGTACGCGACGCACGAGTTTCGAGCGACGGCGACGACGGAGGCGGAAACGGAGGGAGTGACGTCGACGTATTCGCGAGATGGTATGCTGTTCGCGTGCGCGAGCGCGAAGAGGGTGGACGTGTACGACGCGACGAAGGAACCGTACGCGCTCAGAGGCTCGATGACGCTGAACGGGCCGTCGGCGTTGGCGTTTTCCCCGGCGAAGAAATACTTGGCGATTTATCAAAAGCAAACGTCCACGGGCGCGGCGAAGGACGAGAAGAACTTGACGTTGTGGAGCTTGGAGGGGATCGCGGAGGGGGCGGAGCCTCGCAAGGTGTATGAGGTGTTTCAGAGACAGTTTCTCAAGGCGGAGTGGCCGTACTTTCAGTTTAGCGACGACGACGCCACCGTCGTTCGATGCGTGAGTAACGAGATACAAATCATTCGACCGAGCGAGGGATTCGATCATCACGTTCGTTTGCGCGTGCCTTCCGTCGCAGTAGCGAAGATTTCACCGGGACCGACGCCGCGAGTCGCGTGTTTCGTGCCAGAGGTGAAGGGGGCGCCGGGATCGGTTCGAGTGTACGAGCTTGCCAACCACATCGAAGAGGGCGTCGTCGAGAATCCTCAGGCGGTGGCGCGTAAATCGTTCTTCCGTGTGAATGAGGTGGACTTGATGTGGTCTCCGGACGGAACCGCGGTGTTGATTCTGGGATCGAGCGAAGTGGACGCAACGAACAAGTCGTACTACGGCGAGAGTTGCTTGCACTATCTCAAGGCAGATGGATCGTTCGAGGGAGCGGTGCCGCTGAACAAGGAGGGTCCAGTGCACGACGCACAGTGGTCTCCATGTGGTGACGAGTTTGGTGTGGTGTACGGTTACATGCCAGCCAAGGCAACAATTTACAAGGCGGCAAAGTGCGAACCAAAGTATGAACTCGGGGCTGGTCCTCACAACACGTTGCGATGGAATCCTTTCGGGCGCTTCGTCGCCCTCGCGGGCTTTGGAAACTTGCCGGGAGACGTCAAATTTTTCCAAAAGATGAAGGATGGAAAATACAAACCGATCGGATCGACGCGGGCGGCGTGTTCCGTCACCTTGGAGTGGTCCCCAGATGGTAGGCGCCTGCTCACGAGCACCATCGCGCCGCGACTCAACGTGGATAACGGTTGGAAGATTTGGCGTTACAACGGTGATTTATTGCTTCACGAAGAGCGAACTAAAATATACGAGGCGTTCTGGAGACCAGTTCCCACGGGAACGTACGAGGATCGTCCGATTTCACCCGCGTCGAAGCGCGTGGAAGCGCAGGGAGCGGCTTCCGGAGGTGCCGAGACGAAGGGTGCGTACAGACCTCCACACGCGGCTAAGACAGCCTACAGACCCCCGCACGCGACGAGTGGTAGTGGAAATTTCAGCCTCGCCAAAGCTTCCGAGGAAGAGATGAAGGCTGGCAAGTTCAAGGCTGCCGGTTCGAAGACCCCTTCGTCGGAACCCTCCGGCCCTCCCGGCGCGGGAGCGCAACAATCTGCCGCGGCGCTGAAGAATGCGAAGAAACGCGCGGCAAAGAAGCGTGCCGCAGCGGCAGCGGCTCAACTAGAAAAAACTCTTTGATTGGTTACGTAGGTTCCACGCCGTTGCCTGTAATCCACAATTTATTGATACTTCTCGACCCCTCCACACCAACAAACACTTTTTCACTTTCACCCTCTTTTTCACTTTCACCCTCTTGAATCTCTCTGATTCAGTTTGTTAGAGAAATCAACCTCTCAGTATGTGCGTCCTTTCGGATCGGCCGCTGTGTCGACAACGTCGACAACAGAACCTCGACTCGACCCGTCAATCGACGGCGGGCCGGTTACCGACGCCGCGACCGACCGCGAACCCGTCGAGCGCACTGGGTCTCTCGGATCGCTCCGGGCGTCATGGATCCCCAGGAAGAGCTCGCAGCCTTCTTGGATGAGCTCCCCTCGGCGGATGCCGGTACCGGCGACGGGCAGGGTACGCTCGAGGAGCCCATTCAGCCGGACCTCTGGGATTCCCTGGAGCTCGAATTGGTGGGTGGTATGGGGCAACGCGCGGGGCGGGATGCGAAGGGCCATCGCGCGGGCGCGCGAGCCGTTGGCGCGACCGACGAGGAAAACGTGACTTCACGCTCGAGACGGGCTGACGACAATAGGCCCGAGACGTCTTCGACGGACTCGAGACAAAGCTACTCGTCGTCGGAGACCTACCGCCTCATGCGAATGGCGTGCGAAAATGTGAGAGAAGATACGATCGTAAATGATACCTCGGTGGAGAGGTTGCAGCGGCAACTCGTCAAAACCGTTGAAGGAATTAGCAAAAGATTGTACGGCGACTGCCTGTTACAAGCCTGGTTGGTGGAAAAGAAAAACGAAATCGTGAATTTATATGCGAGCGAAGATTTCGTGCGAGTCATAAGCAAGACGAATACGGCTGCTCTTCGAAGCTTTCAGGTCAATGCGAAGAGATTTTCGTTGAACTGTATCATTGGCGGGCAAGATGGTTTTACGCCGGGTTCAGGTGCTCCAGGTCGTGTTTATGCGACAAACACCCCCGAGTTTACTCCGTCGGTGCAATGTTACCATTCGACTGAATTTGGAAGACATGCTGCGGCCGTGCAAAGTGGTTGTCACAGTCAGCTACTCGTGCCGTGCACGCTTCGCGCCGAATGCGAGCATCCTTTTGTGATTTTTGAAATCACATCCCTGCAAGTACTGGACAACATCGGGACGCTGTATGCGGAGGTCATGCGTGAGATCGTTAATGGAGGGTTGTATTCTCGACTCTCTAGTTCTCTCGCTCCACCTTCGGCGCTCATCAACAGGATTTCCGATGAGTGCGCTCGTTTGAAGTTTGATGAAGTGACGTCTCGACTTAAAATGTTTTGCACAAAACTTCAAGTTCCTTTCGCACAGATTTGGATTCCATGCGCCGTTGATGGGACTTTAATCACCGCGGGCGCTCCTTATTATCAGAGTTCTCCTCACTTCGCACATTATAGAAATGCGGCTATGAACATCGCCATTTCACAGTCGGCTGGATCTTTCGCGAAGGTGTGGTCAAAAGGTTCAATGATCTGGCTTCATGACTTGAGCACCCTATCACATCGCGATTTTCTTTTGAAACACTCCTGCAATTTGCTCAAGTTGAATGCATTGTGTATCGCGAAAGTTGCTCTGATGGGGATCTCAAGCGGCGAACCCCTCCAGGTGTTGGTCGAAGTCCTCCTCGACCCAAGTCTGAGGGCACCTCGTGAGCAAGCAAAGACGGTGCAGATGTTTTGGTCTCAAGTTGAGAGTGAATTGAATGCGAAAGTAATTACCGACACAGATACTACATGGCTGCGTCAAATGAAGAATTCGCAGACAGCAAGCGGCGGACTAGCAGAGCCAAATTCGACGGGTGTGGCGCTGTGGGGCATCACCTTGGAGGTGCTCCAACAGAATTTCCACAAGCACTTGAAACAAGCGGCTACGGATTTGGGAGTGGGTAGTACGACGTTGAAGCGAATTTGTCGACAGTATGGTATTCGAAGATGGCCGCGCCGCAGTTTAAATAGCAAGAATGGACGCATGAGCGATATTTTGGCAAAGTCAAACAAACCAACGAGCTCAAATCAGATGAGCTTGGCCACAGGAGGTGATCAGGAGGATAACGATACGGGCAGTCTGTCATACATTTCACAGAAATTGTGCGCTAGTGAGCACACCGTATTGGATGGCGATGGTCCTCTGATGGAAACTAACAAACGTACACTTGAAGAGCGCGTTCACCGTGGAGCAAACCTCGGCGCCTTTTGGCAGGAAGGTTCTGATTTGAAGATGCAGAGAGGCATGAGTTGGCACGGCAATACCGATGCAAAGGATGCACTTGAACAGGAAGTCTCTCATAGATTCGAACGCAGTGTCCATGGATCCCAAAATTTCGCACGATCGGTGCTGCGCATGGATGAAAGCGTTCGTGGAGCAAACGCTTTCAATCCCGCAACGTTCAAAGTGAACGATGAAATGACAAGCTTTATCAATGAATTAGTCCAGGAACCATCTTGTGTACCGGTTGTTGTTAAAGTGCAGATTCAGGATGCTCTGATCAGGATTCGCCTGGTAACGACCTCAAAGTATACCGAGCTCATCGAGGCGTTGAGCGGCATACTCATCCCGAATTTGAAAGCTTGCAAACTCAAGTATAAAGACGATGAGGACGACTGGTGCTTGCTGCGTAATGAAGAAGACCTGGATGAATGCCTCGCGTGTGCTTCACGAACGGGATCTCCGCATACTGTCCGAATCAAACTTACGTTTGATAAAGCTACCAAAGCAGACAAGGTGTTCAAGCGGGAGCAATCCTGTCGCAAGGGCCTGGTGCAAGAGAGTTCTCAGATTATATCCGTGAAAGCTAGCTTCGGTGAGGACGTATTTCGATTCAAAATAACCCCTGAGATGACACTTGGAGATATCATTTCGAAGGTGCCATCAGGAACGTCAAAGTCGCTATCTCTGAGCTTTCAAGACGCAGATGACGATTGGATAAGACTAGGAGGATCGGCTGACTTGGCAGAAATGCGAAATGTCGCCGGTGCCAGTGGTTCGCTTCGTATTCGATTCACTTCGACTAATGCCTGAACTATGAGTAAGTAATACAACATGTACTAGTACTACGATAGTAGTTAGCGCTCATCTTTGTACGAACATCCATGTTTCCCCATGTACGTGTTCCAGGCACCTCCATCTCTGCACTCCCAAGGTCGACGAATGGTAGCGCATGCGGGTATGCGACGCGACGTGTCACATTTGGAACACGTTTCCCACCTAACGTTATCGTCATCCTCCAGCTGTAGTCCCACCGCCCCGCCAACAATTTTAGTTTCATCTATGTCCACGTTTCCTATGGACAGAATTTCTACGGCAGCTGCGTTTCCCGTAAGGACAGCGCCGTGTACGCACTGAGCAGCCTCAACTGAGCACGCTTCGCCCGCGAAGTATACTCTACCGTTGTGCTCTGTCGCAACGAGTGCCTTGACGTCATCTGTACACGAGCCCACGTGCATGTAAGAGTATGCTCCATAAGAGTGCTCATCTTGCCCCCAACGTGTCACCTTTGAGTCGACCGGTTGTGGAGTCTCTTTCAAACGAAACATCGTTTTCAACACGTGACAAACATCTAGCACTATTTCTTTGTCTGATTTTCCATCAAAATCCCTCGCATACGGAGGAGAAACATGTACAAGCAGCGTGTTCTTTTTGCCATACGCATCCACGTTGAGGAATCGGTAGCGGGCATCTGTGCACTGCATGAACCTGGCCTTTGGCCAAAATTTTTCGGCGAAGCGCATGTAAACTTTGTTTTCTGTACCCATACCTAGACGTGATATGGCTTTCTGTTTATCTACCGATAGATTAGGCTCAAATGTTATGCAGCGTTTCTTCAGAACACCAAGCGGCACGGTCACCACGACATACTGGCACTCAAATTTCTCACCGTTAGAGCACGTGACCACGTACAAAACGTCTTGTTTCTTGTTTTCAACCAGGCCATGCACGTTTATGCGTTTATCTTCGTCTACTTTGACGTGAGTCACGGCACGTTGGTAGCGTATGTCCAGACAATCGTCCTCAGCCCCAACCAACCTATCAATGAGAAGGTTTTTGTAACCATCCACAACCATGCCATCGCTGAGATCTAACATTTTTTCACCCTTTGCATCCGAAACTGGCACTAAGCTCTCCTCTTCACCGTCGTCACTTTCTTCTTCGTTATATGAATCTTCAACGCTCTGATTTCTGAGCCGCTCTGTTGCTTCAAGCACCTCATTGTTCGAAGCTCGAGCTTCATTGAATGAAATCGCAGTCATCGGGGCGACATATGCCCATGTGATGGTCGGAATAGAATCGTACACGGGCTTCAGCACCTCGAAACGCTTATTTCCATTTAGCAACGAACGCATTGTAATTTCAGTTGCATATCTGAAGGCTTCGTGAAGTGAGCAGTCCTCCCTGGTCATGCCGTCAATAGGACGCCTTGGCACGAGTGATACATTGAACGCAGCTGGTCCCAAAACATCAGTGTTAGATTTGGATGGCTCGTATAACGATGACATTTCATCATTTGATTCGCTTCCAAACATGAGATTCGTTGCTTTGCGTGCCATTTTAAACGCATGAGTGACCGTCGCTGGTTTAACTCGTCCTCCATCACTTGCGTTGTACCAAGCAGCATTCTCACTCCATCCGGCGCTATAACCACCACCTGCGTTATTCAGCGTAACTTTGTTACTCTTCGCAATCACAAACAATGGGTTGTATTCGTGACAACCGTGAACAAATGAAGCGCCGAGGTCAACTTGTACACTCGGTAAGCCATACACCGGTAGCGCGGGCATCTCATACGTGTGACAGCGTCCTCCCGGGCGATTCCTTGACTCCAAAACAACAACATTAACACCATGATCCTTCAAACTCCTTGCCGCGCTCAAACCAGCAGGACCCGCTCCTATGACTATCACGCGTGGAGCGTCTTCACCGCCCCAAGGAATTGAAATTGGTGCGGCTTGTTTGCGAGTACTTTTTTTTGGTTTCGGTTTCAGTTTGTCGTTCGACTTCCGGTTTTCTATTTTCTCCGCCTCCTTGACCTTTTTAACTCTTTTACCCGCATTCCTAGCGGGCTCTGAGTCGCGTTCTCGTTTCACAACAACCTGACTAGTTCCAGTAGAAGGCATCATGACTTGTCGCTGGTCTTTTTTCTGCTTGAGATCTGATTTCTTTTTTGATGCCTTCGCTCCATGTATTAATACGTATCCAGAAGCTGTTTCAAACTCGGGTATACACTTATTTTGACCCTTGACGTACTTTTTCCACATCTCTCTCAATTCAGTCATCTCGCGCCGGTCACGCTCAATTTTTTTGCTAGCGGCCAACGCGGAGCGTAGTTGTCGTTGTGACGTTCCTGGCAGCTCGTCCCCGTTCGAGCCGCAATTTAAGAAAGGAACCCGTTCCCCCGTACTACAATCGATTCTGATGAATATGCGATCAATAAGCCCTGGAGTAGACGAGCGTGGCTGCTTCCACAGGTAAACGTCACCATCAAACCATGTGAGCGTTTTCATTTTCGTATGTTCACCTCTCCCAACCTCAGACTTTTTCTCCATAATGTCATGTAAACGTTCATCGAGACGTGTGGACGCTGGAATATGATGGCCTAGATCCTTAATCCGCGCAACTCTGTCGAGACGCAGAGGATTTGTAAGCTTTCGAGCCATTTCCATCATCTCACCGTCGGTTCGCGTAGTCAAAGTTGGACCGCCGTTGGAAACAGGGAAAATCATGGCTTCTTTCAAGCCAAGTAAGCGAACAGCTCGGTGTGTGGATATGGAGGCGTTTTTAGACGATTCCACTCGATATTCATGTACACCGTGAACCACACCTGGCATCGGTTTGCCATCGAACCGCTCCTCCATGGACACAGTGCACCAAGCCCGGTCGGTTCCAGAGCGACTCGCTTGCGCATGTTCTTGAGACGCTCGCTCGACGGTGGTCTTCATCGATTGTGTTGCACTCGTCGACTTGACTTTCTCGTGTTCGGCACATTTCCCGACTTGACCGGGTGCGTCGTCCAGCTCATCGTCGAACGCCATGTGATTTCTACGATGCGAAGGGAATGACGGCGCGCCGGCGTCCAAGATGCGCACGAAGCACGAAGCCCGTGGTGTAGTCTTGATGGTACGCACGGATGCCTCTGTGACTCGGCGCCCTGTTTACTCGACGCTTGCGACGTGTGAAATGAGGAATCATACATTGATTGAGGGCGGACAATTGACAATTGACAAATTTTCCGACTTGCTCGCGCGGCAAAACGTTGAAGGTCAGTTCTACAAATCTAAGGATTTCTATGGATATTTGGTTAAAATGCGTTCTGTCCAATCTCCTGATAGTGCGTCGCCTCGCTTTTGGAATATCGAACACGAGTTTTGAAACATTTTGTGTGGTTCAAGGAATGACATGGTTGTGAAACCGCCGTAAGGACTTGTTCCATCACTATCGCGACCGCCGTTCTTTGCCAAGCGTCGCATGTCCTCCAGCCACTGTCGCGATAGAGCATTCGTCAGCGTGCTATGCACGATTACAAGACCGCCCTCGGGATTCACCCGGCTCCACCAAGCGTCAAAGAATCCCGCAATACGGTGCGCAGCACCGAGATCAATCCACAGCATATCAAAGTATGGGACCTCTGGGATCGCCAACGTGCTCGGGAGCTCACTCGCGAATGCATCCGTGACATGAACACACAACCGATCGCGACATCCTAGTCGCTGAGCGATTTCGTCCACTCTGTGCGCAGTCGTGTGCTCGTGCGCGCAGTTATCGACAATGTGAAGCGTCGAATGTGTCAATCTGTCAAATTCGTAATCTTTGACGACCCAAGGGACATCGCCAATCATCGCTTTGCCATCTGAAATCATGTGACTGTATCTACGACCCTCTTCCGCGTTGTCTTGGAGCGCTTGAAGAAGAAAAATACTCGTGTAGCCAGCACCTATCTCCAGGATATTCTTGGGCTTGGAGAACCGAGCCAGCGTGTAAAGCAACGGTCCCATGTTTTCCGCTCCCATGTGCAAGTCGTACAGCGGTTCGATTGAATCCAAAAATGTCGGGTTGAATATTCCTCCGTGTGTGTTTCGTATCACGTCTCGGGCATCTCCGTGCGTTTTCGTCTCCACGCGGTGACTGCGCTTGACAGCTTTCAGCGCCTCATCGATAATCGCGCCCGCGTCTCGCTCTGAGACTCCGCAATCCTCCACCATGAGCGTCATCGCGCTCGCGCACCAATCGTCGAGCTGTGAACTTTCGCCGTCTGTCTGCGATCGCGCGAAGGCTGCGAGCTCCGAAGAGCTCGCATCGACTTTTTCACCACTTTCACGCAACATTCCAACGTACCACGGACATCCGATGGCTATCGAAGCCGCCTCGAGCGCGTTGCGCGCCTCTTCCTCCATGGGGACGTATCTTACGCGCGTGCTCGCGCGTCGCGACGGTCGAACGCGCGCGGATAAATGAGAGCGCGTGGTTGTTACAGGGTATTTATTGGAACAAAGCGAGGATGACTAAGAGGACCAGTTGGACCAATACTCCGGGAGCGAGGGAAGGATCCGGCAACAAATTCGAGTACATGAGCGTTTTTCGCGTGCCGTCGCCGACGAATTCCAAAAGTTTACCGTACTTTTCAGATTCGTAAGGCAGACCGCCTTCATCGATGAGCGCGGAGAAGCCTCCCGGAACGTATCGGACATCCGTGTAACCCGCCTGCACGAGCTCATACGCCGCACGTAAGCTCGTCGAATCTCCACGATCGCTCACAGACGTTGAACCAGTGTTTGGCGCGAGCGTAAGGTCTCCTCCTCGTAAATCAATCAAGGCGACGGTGGTTTCTCTGCGCGAAGCGGTCAGCGCGTCCACGTTTTCAACGAACGATGCGTTCCGTTCCTTCAGACCACCTTTGATGCTCAAAAAGTACCCGCTCGCTCTTCGTAATACATTTTCCATCGGGACGAGGTACGGCGCGCTCTGCATGCCCGGAATGCGCCACTCTTCGTGCTCCAACGGCTGTCGAACGTCCACGACGACGCCTCGTCTATTCGCGAGCAAGGTTGCGATCTCCTCCGGCGTCGCGCTTCGCACTCTTCCCGAATCGACGAGACATCGATGAATATCCTCCCACTTCGGCGATCCCGGCCCTTTCCCCGGCGTCACCTCCCCCGTCACCGAGTCCATCGTCGCGATCCGACACCACCTCGACCGTCCCGCGGAGACGACGGATGTGTCTCTCGCGCGTCTCGTCCACCGTTCTCGACCGTTTGAACCCACCGCGCGCGTCGGCGTCGCCTTCGGCGTCGGCGTCGGCACCGCGCGCACCGGCATCGGTCCCATCGCGCGCGCGTCGCGCAGTCAAGCGTCCACTCATCCATCCATTCATCCATTCATGCATTCATGCATCCATCGGTCGGTCGCGCCCCTTACCCAGTCACCACCCGACGAGTCACGAACGGTCGTGTGAGCGTTTTCGAGTCCACGACGAGCGTTTTCGCGCGCTCGACGACGACGACGACCGGTGACGCGCGGGCAGAGGGCGACGGAGGGACGATGACGGGGACGAATGGAAAAAAATACGCGCTCAACGTCGTCGATGACGCGTCTCGAGCGGTGCTCGAGCGCGCGGGCGTGCGCGCGGAGGACCTGGACGAGGGCGCGGTGAGGCACGCGGTGGAGACGGCGAAAAGGCGAGGGAACGAGGCGTTCGGGAGGAAGGAGTACGCGCGAGCGATGGAGGCGTACACGACGGCGATCGCGGGGTGTGATTGGGATAAGACGCTATATTCGAACAGATCGGCGGCGGCGTTGGCGTTGGGGTTGGTGGAGCAGGCGTTGAGGGACGCGGGGGAGTGCGTGCGCGTCGACGAGACGTGGGCCAAGGGATATTATCGATTCGGGTGCGCGTTGATGGCGGCGTTCGAGAACGAGAGGGCGATGGTGGTGTTTAAACGCGGATTGGAACTCGCGCCGGACAGCGTGGATATGAAAGAGAGGTTGGATGAGGCGACAGAATTGTTTGAGGAAGAACGCGAGCGCGTCGTCGCGGAGACCAAAGCGGCGCGACGAGATTTGGCGTATAAACTTCGACAAGCTCGCACGAATGATCGTCGTCAAGAGATGGAGAATCAGTGGAAACAGACCATGTCTGGACCGGACTGGGATCTGGAGGATTATGAGTGGAGACCGACTTTTATTCCTCAGATGTGTATGCGCAAGCTCGACGCCAGTCGTTTTGAGATGGATCCCTCGAGGTTGGCCATTATCAATTACGCGCAAGCTGTGAGTGATCTCGCGGCGCCGAAGAAAGCACTCAAAGTGTTGGACGATCAGGTGCGTCTCGCGGCGTACGTTGAAGCGATCGATTCGGTCGTTGCAGATGCCGCCGAGTCGGATGCGCTCAGTTCTGCACTCGTGCTCTCCGCCGGCGGGGGCATTCTACCCTTGATCACGGCTCGAGCTGGCGTGAAGAAAGTGATCGCGATCGAGAGGAACAAATTTTTGTACCGAATGGCGAAGCAAATTTTGAAATCAAATTCTGCAAAGTTTCCGAAAGGCACCATTCAATTGTTGGATCAAAAGCTAGAGACGTGCACTCTCGTCAACGATGGAGAAACGGGTGAAATCAAACCTCAAGCTCTAGAACAAGCCTCTGATCTCATCGTGACTGATTTGTTCGATCATGCAACCTTTGGGCTTGGACTTCTCAGAGCTATCGATCATGTGGGGGAGAAGAAATTAGCCTCTCCGACCGCTCGTGTCATTCCGTCTCGCATTCAAGTCAAGGCTCAACTCATCGGACTTCGCTTGGATAGTGTGAGTGGGTTCGACCTGAGCGTGCTGAACACCTACAGGTGGCATCCACAGGCTTTGAAGCAAGATGTACTTTCTGAGCCCCATGTGCTACTGTCGGATCCGTTCGAGGTGTCAAACATTGACACGCAGGAGCGTCTCATGAAATTATTGCGCGGCGAAAAGAGCTCAAACAAGATGGAACAAGACGATATCATGTACATCACCGCCGTAAAAGACGGAATGTGGAACGCTGTGGTGTTTTGGTTTGAGTGTGAGCTGTACGATGGCATAGTGTTGAAAAGTTATGATATGAATGGTGATTCGGGCGCGGCGGCGAGTTCGTGGAATGCGGCGGTACAATATTTAGATGAAATTCCCGTCAAGTCCGGCGAATCCATCGAACTTCGCGTCCAGAGAGATGTTGATCGCTTATACTTTTCGTCAGCACCACCTTCAACTCGACCGCGACACGCGAACATTCCCAGTTGGCACTATGATATGCTCAATGACACGTCGCGAAACGACGCATATGAGGGCGCAATCAAACGAGCCATCGCAAAGCGTAAAGGTATGAGTCTAAAGAGTACAGTGCTCGATGTCGGCGCGGGGAGTGGGTTGTTATCGATGTTCGCTATGCGTGCTGGCGCTGATTTCGTCTACGCGGTTGAAATGAGTCATCACATGTGCGATGCGGGCGAGGAAACTGTCTGCGTAAATGGGTACGGGACCTCCATCATGTTTCTCAACCGCGACGCTCGGCGACTTTTCACCAAGGAATCGGAAGGTTTGATCAAGCACGGACTGAAACCCGATGGAAATCCTCCAGAAATGGATAAAAAAGCGGATGTGCTCATCTACGAGGTCTTTGACAGCGGTTTAATCGGGGAAGGAGCGTTGCACATCGTCGGTATGGCGAAGCATCGCTTGCTAGCTCCAGAGGCGACGATGATACCGCGAGCGGCGACGGTGTATGCTCAACCGATTCAATTACGTATCGAAGAAGTGATTGGTTTTGATTGTTCTCAGGCCAATCGTTGGCGATGGCGATCAGATTATGAAGGCATCAATCTCGAGTGCTGCCAGGACAAGTGGAAGCCTCTCGCGCCGTGGAAACCGGTGTTTGATTTCGATTTCAACAAGTACATGGAGAACTTACAACCGGCGCAAAAGTCGCTCGAATTCGAAATCAACGAAGAAGGAGTGTTCAACGCGATCGCTTTTTGGTTCAAACTCGAATTGGACGACGTGACTGAATTGACGACGTCTCCGTATGATGGCGCGCTCAAGGGGAAGACATGGCAGCAAGCGGTGCAATACATCGAGGAGCTCAGAGTGAGTCCGGGAGATGCGATGCCATTGATTGCGTCCCATGATAGCTACGGGATCAAATTCGACGTCAACGATCAAGAACTGAAGAATCGCGTCGCGAAGCGCACGGGTGTTCCGGCGTACGATCCACAGTGGCACGTCTTGCACGAACAATTCACCGAGGCGTCGCACAGCATCGCGAAGGCTGTCACGCAAAATCCCATCATTTACAGAGAGGCTGCGGAGACGGCGGTCGCGCTCGGTAGTCGACCGCAAGATTTCGGAATGAACGCCGAGGATGGGGGCGAATACTGCTTGAAGTTCATGAGTTAATCGTTCGCGGCGCGGAGCGCGCTCAAAGTTAATAAACG
>CEOJ01065887.1_pt1 | contig 13476 bp, 9 predicted proteins | sample 530281 | NCBI WGS metagenome assembly CEOJ01 (sample SAMEA2619879, study PRJEB7988) | marine metagenome | isolation source: saline water (ENVO:00002010), including | reverse complement strand
GGTCGGCGTCTTCTTGGTCGGCGTCTTCTTGGTCGGCGTCTTCTTGGGCTTGCTCGGCGTCGTCGGAGTGCTTTCAGTAACAGTATTGATCGGCTTTTGGACGTTCTCCTTGTTCAAGCTCTGTTGGCGTTCCTTGTGCATTGCTTCAACGAACTCATAGCCTTCACCTCCAGCCTTCTCCGTAACCTCGATGAGCTTCGCACCCTTCAGACGTTTCGGAGCAGCTGTGACGGCGACGTCGCTAAGGGTGGACACGCCGTGTCGAACGTGCTTGGAAACCTCGTCCACGCCCTGATTCTTGTCCGTGAGACGCAAGACTTGTTCTTCAAGACTGTTGATAGTGTCCTTGTAAACGCTCGTAAAGTGACGCGCCTGACTCGACGACTTCGGATCCGGAAGAGACGGTCTGCCGGCAAGCTGAGCGAGACGTTCAAAGTAAAGAGAAGATCGGAAAAGAGTCGTCGCGACGATGACGACATCCGCTTCCATCACGTCACGTGCGGTCAAAGCATTGACATCAGACATAGTCTTGAGAACGACCGTATTCAACGAGCCTCGCGCCGAGAATTTCTCAACCTCGCGCGGCCACTGGCGGAGCAACTGCGACGGGGCGATCACGAGCGTCGCCTTGGTCGGAATGGCTTTGACTGGGGCATCAACCTTGGCTTGCTTAGGAGTGGGGAACTTGAGTTGATTCGCCAAGATAACACCGATAGAGATAGCGGTCTTCCCGTAGCCAACTTGATCAGCCACGATACCACCGCGGATCACTTTCGATACTTGCGCCATACCGTCCATTCGAAGACCGAGAGCGGGCAGAACCTTTTCTGAGATTTCTTCCTCCACGAACGGTTTATCGCTGACTTCTTGCTGAATCATCCAACCGAGCGAACGTAACTGTTCTGGTCGTAACGGGTACTTCTTGCTCCAGTTCGGTGGTTGCGACACTTGCTTGTCGTGTCGATTACTCTTCAACGTGAACTCGCCAAAGTTGTCCATTGGGCGATCGTCGTGACGTACAATTCTCCACGACATCTTCGGTTCGGTTGATTCGATACCGCGAACACTGGATGGCGCGACGAGAGCGAGCGCGCGATGGACCAGCGTGGCTGGATTGCCTGCGATCATCAAGTTACCAGTCATCTTTTCTCGAGTCCACTGAACGACGAACGGCGCTGGACGGCACTTCAACGCTTGTTCATACTTTGAGGCTTGAAGAGGATCCTCACGAGCTTGAACTTTCTGCGAGCCCACCTGCTTGCTCCAAATGAGATTCGGAGGAGCCGGCGCACAACGAGGACAGGCAAACTTGTCGCACGTCATGGCGTGATCATCCTTAAGCTCATTCCATTTTTCGACGACCTTGGGAAGTTCCATGCGAGATGTGAACCACTCCAGACGTTGGAAAGTGGCGCGACTCTTATCCAAACGCAACGTCGTGTAACCTTCATCCGGCCAGAAATCAGCGTCAACATCGGCCAACGGCACGGAGCAGCGCATGATGGCGACCGATGTCGCGCAAGATTGTTCACCTTGCGTCGGCACGGCGTTCACCGGCGGGGTCAAAACGACTGCGTCGCTCGCGACGGCTGGCGCGAGAGTCACCTTCGGAGACAAGCTGGTCCACGTGCCGAAACTGTAAGCCATGTGTTCCACCTTTTTCTTTTCGCTCGGGCGGAAACGCTCCGTTGATGCAGGCTGGCCGAGATTCATGAAATCCAAGTGCGCCGTCTCCATGCGATCTTCCCCGTACATCAATCGTCGATGGTTGTCAGCAAACACAAAGTAATCAAAGTCGCCCTTTTGATTACGACGCGGATCCATGAAAAAGTACATGTCTCGACCATCTCGTGCGTTTCCAATGCGCTTGTGCAACGAACTCTGCGCAGCATCACACTTATCGTAGAGTTGATACGTACCGGTAATGTCACGATCAAACGCCGCCGCGTTCTTCGGATCTTTGAGTTTGATCTCGTACTGACTCCAACGCTTTTGCGCCCAATTCACTTCACCATTCATCTTACTTTCCGTTTGCATGCCAAGCCTGATTTGCCAAGAGTCTTCGAGCTCGCCTTTACCTTCGACGACGATGGGAACAGCGGCACACTCTGGCGAGAAGTACTCCCAAGAGCCATCCAACACGCTCTTCGCAGAGTTGTTGAGAAGCATGCGCATCATCGGTCGCTGATAAAACTCCGCCGCCTTTCCTCTCTTGATGGAAGGATCAACAAACACCAACCACTCCGCGGAGTTCGGGGCGATTCGCAGTTCGAGACGGACATGATCTGCAGACGCACACGAGTAGTACACGCGCCAGACGTTCGTTCTCTTCATACCACGGAACAAGAAATCAGCCTCTCCGATCGCTTTCATCGCGTTCTGCCACTCCTCCCAAAGATCTTGCAAGATTTCCTTCGGCTTGGTGAATTTCGTGGAGCTTATGTCCAACTTCATATGCATCGGCAATGAGTTCTTCAGTTGCTCCTTGAAATCCTCAGGCAGGATGCGATCGACGACGTGTTTCGTGTAGTTGTGCTCCGGTCGACCGCAGCACTTGATGCAGCACGTATGCCCACAGTCACGGCAGATGAGGAGAGAATCGGCGTCCGTGGTACCAGTCTCACCTTCGCAAACACACAAACGTGCAGATCTGTTCGCTTTGCTGAGCAACTCCTTGAGCGGAATCGGCTTCATACCCAAATCCAGCGGCCTTTTGACCAACTTGTCTTGACCCGTCACTTCCTCTTTCTTCGCAGCGGCGGCTTGGACGACGGTCAAAGACCCTTGCATTGTCTGAGTACTGACGGATGAATCGTCATCAAGCTTCAACGCGCGTTTCGCAGTCTTATGCTTCTTCCCAGCCAGAGTATCCGTCATGAGCGTCATCGCCGCGAGCATGCACGCGCCGACGACGGTCGTCGTCATCGCGTTACCTGCCAAGTCGCTCATTTGGTTCTCATTTTCACGTGTGAGTAGAAGATCATCGACTGGAATGCCTTGCAAACTCAAAGCTTCGATGCCAACGAGCGGCCCACCGCGGTTCGTGACGAACGGCACCATGGTAGGTGTCAGACACGGACAAATGCCCGGCGCGACGGATCCGGTGGTCCGGTCAACGTTCTGAGACAGATTCCAAACGAGAGTCTTGTGCATCGAATCGATGTCCAGCTGAGCGAGACGCAAGTAATCGATATCCATCAAATCGAGCACGCGATCCGTTTGCGCTTTACCCCAGTCGTTCCAGGCGTAATCTGGAAGCGTGCATCCCCCGTCCCAATGCGTGAACGGTCGTCGCTGACCGAGACCTTCTTCCAAGCGCGCGCGCTGATGGCGAGACTCACATCTACCCCAGTCAGTGTTTGCCCGCGTCGAATCTTCACCCGGTCGAGCGAGCATGCGGCGCCCTTCGTGCACGCGAGGATCATCGGCGTCGAAGAGGAAAGCCTCGAGCGTCGCGCTCGCCGGACGCTCGAGGGACTTGACCAATTGCTTCCACGACTCGACGAGAGAAGGGTCATCAGCCTTGCACGCGAACAGGTAGACACGAGTACGAGTGTGCGGAATGTAGAAGCGTTTGGTATCAACACGCATAAAGCGCGCAAAGTACCCTTCATCTTCGAATTTCTTCTGCACTTGATCCCACGGAGCGTTGCACACGTTCTCCAGAATGATAATGGGGGGCTGACTTTTACGAATCCAATTCATCATGCCACGGAAAGTCTGTCCAGATTCACCTTGAGCTTCAAGTCCCTTCCGTTCGTTGTTGAGATTCGAGTAGTCAACGCAGGACGTACCCGCGACGAGCATGTCCACGTTGTGAGGCACGTCAACCTTGGCGCCGTACGCCGTCGTCGCTTCATCGCCACCCAATTCACGAATATCACGGAATAGAATAGGCGGAGCAAAGTTACGCTCGATGTAAGCTTGCTTGAACGGTTCAATTTCACAAGAAAACACGTGATCAATCGACATTCTGTTACCATAGAGCTTCTCCGTCGCGTCCGCGATTTTATCCAACGCCAGAAGCGGAGACTCGGTGCCGGAGCACATCGTCGCGACTCGGAGAGGTCTCGTCATCGCGCCTAAAAACGCTTCGATACCAGGAACTCGACTGACAAGATCTTCAAACATGTCACCGATATCCGAGATGACTGGTAAATGTTCTGCGAGTTGAGTTCGCGGGTTACCTCCGCTGCCGCCTGAGCCTTCGCTGCCGCTGTCGTTGTCTCGTCTGCTCTTGCGCGGCGTGCCTCCGGGAGATCTAATCGAGCGGGAAAATAAGATCATACAATTGTTAGTCATCGCACATTCGAGGGCACGCGCCAACGAGGCTCTCATCCCTCCTTCACGCTGCTAAATCGACTCGGGGATTTTTGGCGGGAAAAAAAGAAACGCCGACGAGAAATCTCTCTCGCTGATTGCATCCCGAGCTCGGATGTCTCGATGGATGCGTCCACGCTCGCCAAAGTGAAAAAACTACCATAACGCACCTCTTACTCATCGGCGTCGACGGAGCCGAGCCGTTCACGACGCGCGCTTTGAACTTCTTCGGAGTCGTCCTTCCGCGCGCGGTCGGCGCCTGATCGTAATCTTCATCTCCGTCGAAAGCGTCGTCCTCATCCATGTCTTCCGCCTTTACCGCCATCTTTTTCATCTTCTCCACCGCCTTGCTCGCCATCGCACGCCGCGGCGTTCCGCGTCCCGCGGGCGAACACGGCGCCGATGACACATCGCACGCCTTCTTGTTCTTCATCTGTTTCTGCTTCACCGGCGTCGACTTCGCGCTGCCGCGACCGTCGCTCGACGCCTTCTTACCGGCCATGTGGATAGATCTCGTCCTCCTACGCTCACCCACACCGGTTTTTCACACGATCGCGCGCGCTTCGACGATCACGAGACGAGATCGTCCGTTTTCGACACGTCCGTTGGTTTGTTCCCCCGAAATGCCGAAACCGATCGCGGGCGCGCGAGACCCCCTCAAGTCCCGCGCGCGGTCGATGCGCGTCGTACGACTCGCGCGATGCGTGTAAATTCGCTCGAACGTTTAGTTTTCCAACCTCGCGAGCGTCGAGGTGTGTCGCCACTCTCGTCGTCGGGGAAGGATCCGAAACACGATGACGGCCGACGCCGACATCGCATCGCGGCCGTCCCGTCCGCGATCTGGGAAAATCACCGACCTCCATCCCGCCTGGGGGATCGGAATCGTCTTTTTTTCCAACAATTGTCCGACCGATCGTCGGAGAAGGCCGGAGGGGGGGCCCTCCCCCTCGACCATCTCTGCATTCTGATTGGTCCATTGAACAGAATCGGAGGAGAAGTGGATAAAGGAGATCGATCGGATGAAGCGTCGCGAGAGGTCGAGGGCGCGACGCGGCACAATACCGCACGCGCGCGTTCGTCGACGAGAGAGTTCCGTCGCACGAAAGCGAGACCAAACACCACTCTAATACCGCAGGACACACACACGTCCGTAAACATGACCTCTGTCGTTGAAGTCAGCGCCGAAAAGCGCGGAGCATCGAACACGCTCACCTCGCCGTGGCCGCGGTCGGCGCGATCGTCGGCACCGCGCTCACGATCGGTATCTCGTACCCGACGTTGAAGGATAAGTGGTACACCGCCCCGGCCCCGGCCCCGGCCCCGGCGGCCAAGCTTAAGTGCGCTGACGCTCAAACGCAATCTCCGAGAGACGTCTCGCCCTCGTACAGCTCCGGCTTGAAGACCCCGACCTCGGTCACCCACCACGATTCCGTGAGCTCTTTGAAGCACGTGAACACGCACTACCACTTGGGTGCGGAGCACAAGTCTGCGGGTCAATACGACAAGTTGCACACGACGAGCCGCAAACTTCTCGCCGGCACCGCCACCGATTACGGATTCTACTGTGACGACGTCGCCGCCGTGAGCGCGTTGACCACCGCGCAAAAGAGCGAGTACAACTGGGAATACTGCACGGATACCAAGGTCGGTAAGACTTACGAAATCCACTCCGTGTACTCCTCCGGCGGTACCGCCATGGGTGATGGTCTCGGCGGCGCTTTCGCGGTCCAGAAAAACCCGACCGTCGTCGTGCGGGGCCAAGTGTTCCACATCGTCAACGACAACGCTTACGATCTCCCGAGCGGCTCCAGCCTCATGGACGGCATCCTCACGTCTTTCCCGGGCACCTCGGGTAGCGCGGCTACCCTCACCACGGGCGAAGTCACCGTGTACTCGGGATCCACGACCGGTCGCAGCTACAACAACGTCGATTCGTGCTCTCCGTACCAAATCACTTGGCAAGTTGACCAAAAGTGCCGCTTGATCTCCGCCAAGTCTTTCGATGCCATGTGCAAGAAGATGAAGGAAGACTACGGTATGTCCGCCGACACGCACCCGCACGGATCTCGCGATCTCGTGTCCAACGCGCTCTCCTCGAACGTTCAACGCACGTTGACGGCGTTCTAAGCCAACACAATCTGACCGGTCGATGGAGTACCTCCCGGCATAACGATACGATAAAATGATAATACGTCTCTTAAGAAAGTTGACGACGCGATTCTTGAATACTAGTAGTATTTCTTTTTCTATCATTTTCAATACATATTACACATTTATTTTTTATTGGGCCTGGCAAGCAGCTTTGAAACAGAGAATACGTTCTTCTGTGCGCATTCGCAAGAAACACCCGTGTGTTTGTGTTCCGTCAGCGGGGAAGGCATCGAGCCGAGCTCGGCCATTTCGAGCATCGCCACGCTTCGTGTATCACCATCGTCGACATCGTCGCAAGAAGGCACACTTGTCAAAAGAAGATGTTCGTCTTCGTCCTCTGTACCCCATTCTCTCTGCACTGCATGACGCTTGCCGCGTGCGTTTTTGCGATCGACTTTTTGAGAGATTTTCGGACCGTGGTTGAGCATGGTCATGCCGTTGAGGATGACGGCCAACGCGGTGCCGACGTCTGCGATGACTGCCTCCCATAGTCCGGTCCGCCCCATCAGGCTCAGAGCGAGTATGATACTCTTCGCGCCGATGGAAACGTAGATGTTTTGTCTTATCTTGACGAGACACGCGTTTCCGAGCGCCACCGCCTCTGGCAATCGTCCTAGATCATTGGTGAGCAGCGTGATATCAGCCGTTTCCATCGCCGCCGCCGTTCCGGCTACCCCCATCGCCACACCAACATCCGCGGTGGCCAAGGCGGGCGCATCATTGATTCCGTCGCCAACCATGGCTACAACGCCTCGTCCGCACAACGACCCAAAGAGTCCGCCAGCGTTGAGAGTATCCGACTGAAGATCGTTGATGCGTGACCTGACTTCCTCCAACTTACGCGACGGGCTAAGTTCTGCGTGGACGTTGGCTGGATCGATCCCACAACTCTTGGCCACACGCGCCGCAGAGCCCTGACTATCACCGGTAAGCATCGTCACTTCCACGCCGGCGTCGCGAAGACGAGCGACGGCCGCGGGAGCATCGTATCTGATTGTATCTTCACATCGAAATGCGCCCGCGACCTCTTCATCCACGCCGAGCCAGATCGCTGTGGCACCAGCACGCTCCCATTCTTCCACGGTGGATGCGAGCGAGACGTCGCTCGCGCGCCAATTCCTACGATTCGCGAGAGCTGTACCGCCGATTTCGACCTTTTTGGCGTCCACAAGCGCGCTCGCTCCCTCCCCCGGGAGTGTCTCAAAATGGTTTACGACACACTTTTTCGCGGCTAAGCGAGTGGCTGCACCGGCTCCCGCGAGCACGGCGGTGGCGACAGGATGGGATGCACGGGACTCGAGGGCGCACGCCCAGAGGAGAAGCTCGCTCTCGCTAAAAGTTGGTGTTGGACCGTCGTTCTGCGGAGTCGCCAAACGTGTATCCACGAGGGAGAAACATCCATCTGTCAGCGTCCCTGTCTTGTCGATGAATACCGAGCGCAGTCGACCGAGACGTTCGAGGTACACGGAGCCCTTTATCAACATCCCTCGACGTGCGGCATGAGTGAGACCGCACACCACAACCACCGGCGTCGACAGAACGAGAGCGCATGGACACGCCACAACCAAAAGAACGCACGCCGTGTACGCGGGACGTGTACCAGTCTCGCCCTCAGCATAGGGCGTGATTGCTAATAGCAGCGCCCCGAAAATTACTGCTGGTGTGTAAAACCTTGCAAATTTCTCAACCGTACGCTCGACGTCGCTTCTCGATGCCTGCGCTTCCTCCACCAGTCGAACGAGCCGCGCCACCGTACAGTTCGACGCCACAGCCGAAATTTTCACCTCTAAAACGCCCCCTTGGTTGATCGTGCCGCCGAAGACTTCGTCCCCGGGACGTTTCGGTAAGGGCACGCTCTCACCTGTCAGCATAGACTCGTTCACCACAGAGCTCCCGCCCACAACAACGCCATCCAGTGGCACGCTTTCGCCAGGACGCACCAATACCGTCTCACCCACGGCAACATCCTCTACGGGCACTTCGATGTCCGATGCCGATAGTCTGCGAGCAAACTGCGGTTGGAGCGCGAGCACGGATCCCATCGCTGTCGTCGCAGTACGTAGCGCGCGATCTTCCAAAAACTCCGATAGTCCAAAAAGCGCTACAACTGCCCCCGCCTCTCCGAACTCTTGAAGTGCGCAAGCACCCGCCACGGCGAGCGTCATGAGCGTGTTGATGTCGATCACGCCAATACGAAGACTCCGAAAGGCTCTGTGCAAGATGGGCGGCAGCCCAATCACCACCGCACCCAGCGCTACCCACTTGAGCTGGTCGAGTGCGCCGCCGACGCTGTGTAGTAAGGAAACCGCGAGCAGGATGCACGAGGCCAAGACGGAAAATGGCGGCGGAGAATCCCGTAAAGTCGCACCATATGATGCGAAATCTTGTTCTCTTGAAGCTTTCGGCGTCGGCGCCAAAGAGGCGTCGAGCCCCGCCGCGTTAAGCGTGTCGACGATGGACGACACGCTGGCCGTCGTCGACGCGTGCTCGACCACGACCGTCTGCGTAGGGACGATCACTTTCACCGCACGCACGCCAGGCTGCCCATCGAGAATGGCGTGAATGAGTGGCACCTCGGAGGGACAGCAAATCCCAGCGACGCGCAATCGTGTTCGCGTCGACGTTTCATCCCCGCCCGCGTTTTCGCGCGCGATTTCCGCCGTCGTCGAGGCTCTCACCGCCGCGATCGAGGCGGCGGGATCGCGCGCGTCCATCTCGCGCCGAGAGGCGCCGCCGCCGCCGCGACTGTCCCGTTGCCCTGAGTCAGCCTCGACGAATCAGCCCAAGCCCTACGATGGTGAGTGCGTGAGGGGGTGGAGGGGACGCGCGCGCGATCAGCAATCAGCATCGCGCTCGACCGGTCGGCGAAGCGCGAATATACGCGCGAGCGCGGTGACGTCCGTGTTGTTTTGTGTTTTTTTTTGCTTGGTGCATCGTGGTCGTTCCCGAGGGAACGTCGCCTCGTCGTCGTCCCCGATCGCGCGCGATCGCGATCGCGTCTCGCACGGGGGAAACGCGCCGATTCGTGTACGCGTCTCGCGTGGTGTGTTTTTGTCGAATCCTCGGAGACGTCGAATGCATGCGCACGTCCGCACGAAAGGTCGGGAAATGTCGTGAACAAAGAGCGACCGCGCGCGATCGAGCGATCGACGAAGGTGGTGACGCGAGCGCGGCGCGTCGAGCGGTGCGCGCGGTGAACGGCGAAGCGGTGATGATGCGAAGACGACGCGCGAACGGTCTTCAAACGCATCATATCGCATGTCAATCAATAATCACCTCTTCTTCCAACTGTCAACTTATTGCAAAAAATACTATGCTAGGGCAATCTGTTCTGTGTGAGCTACTTCCCAGCTCTCTGCAGAGCTATGCGCGCTTCGACTCTAGCCTTGGCGATGGCGGAATTCACCGCCGCCTTTCGAGCGTCTTCTTCGTTCACCGTCGACGGCCGAGCGCTTTGAAACGCTATTCCGTTTCGTTCTGCGAGATATTTTTCCGTGGCGCGCTTTTGCTCCTCCGCGAGCGCGCGATAAAAGTCGCTCGCGTCCAACGGTTCATCGTCGACGGCTGCGCGCGCGCCAGAGGCGAACGCGCACTCCGCCACGACGCCGTCTCTGGCGCAATTCTCCATGAACTCTGGGTTTCGAAAAGAACTGGACGTAAACATAATCTCGCTCGGCGTTTTCCCCGCGCGCCGTGCCGCGAGAAAAATATCATTCACGCGCGCCTGCGTCTCCCGCGTCTCCTCCGTCTCCTCCGTCTCTGACGGAAGCGCGACGAGAAGCCGCGCCGGGGCGTTCGGTTCCAGCGCGCGCCCGCTCATCGACGCCCCCACGCGCGCGTCCTCCTCGTCTTCGCACATCGATTCCAAGAACGCGACGTCGTCGCGGCGGGCGTCCTCCTCGTCGTCCACGAGTGGTTTCCCCACCACCCGCGGCGGTGGCCGCGCGGGACCCACGAACGCGTCGTCGTCTCCCGCGTCGCGGTCGCCCGCCTCTCGCTCGCTCTCGCTCTCGCTCTCGCTCCCGTACGCTCCCAGTGCGTCCATGATCGACGTCCTCCCGTCGTCGTTTCGCGCGCGGGCACGCATTCGTCGTCGCTTCGTTCACATTTTCATTTTGTAGCAAAGTTAAGTTACAACGAATGTCACGCGTTCAACACGCTTACGTAATGTAATCTCTAGGAATATCTAATCAACTAATTTAACCTCTTCTTCTCCAGGCTTTTTTGGGACTCTCCTTAATTCTTGGCGCGTCACTCGCGCTGTTGTTTCCACTTTCCGGTTTGAGCAAAACTTCCTTCTCCAGTCGAGGCGGCTGACCGCGCTCGAGCCAGTCGTAGTCGTCTTCGTCTTCGTCTTTGATGATGGTGACCGTGGGACCGCGAGCGCGTAGCTCACCGCCGAAATGTTCTGGTGCGTAGAATAACGACGTACACAGTGCGATGAACTCAAATACACAAAACACCGGCGTCAGTAAGATGGTGAGCAGGAAGAGAATGTTGTAGTACACAGCGCCGGATACGATGCCTTTCGAAAGATCCGCCACAGAGGCGCTCTTGTAAAATCCGATGGCGTACTTGAACGTCACGCACGCTGTGATGAAACCGACGACGCACGCGACGGCGAAGGTTTCGACTCCGCTCCTTCGCATGCACCACGGTGAAAACGCGGTGATCACCGGTGCGATTGTTGAGAACCCGGCGCTCACGCAAGCGACGGTGAGCGAAGCTCTGTGCGTGTGATCGAGCACAGTCTCATCGCGCATCAATACCAGGGCACTGTGATGATCTCGCGCACGGAGCTTGAAAAGCTTCCAAATGTTGCTCACGATGGGAACGTGAACGCCGGCATCCAACCATGAAAATTTCACTCCGTTGTTTGAGCACCTCAGCGCAAACGCGGTGAGCTCGAAACCGTCGTGGACAGCCATATCCTTGAACCCGACGGCGAGTTCGAGTTCGTTCGGGACGACCAGATATGTGTTTGGGATCGGTGCGACGACTCTAGAGTGTTTGGCGTACATCATTCGCAGCGCACCGTAAGATTCGCCGGCTCGAATGCACTCGGCCATCGCCGGAATCCATTGAAAGACGCTTTGGACGCCGTCTATGAATGAATTCGACGTCCGTGTGATCCCCGGAAGGACGGCGCCCTGTGCGAGTCGTCGAACGTGCGTGTCGCCTCGACCTGAAAGCGCCGCGAGACGAGTTTCCCGGGCGCAATGTGCCAACACCGCATCCACCGCGCGCACGTTTAAGAGCGCGTCTGAACCCATGTGTACGACCCAGTCGCCCCAACTCGCTGAACTCGCTCGCGTGGCGAAATGCAACAGTCCACCGCTGCCTTGAATATCGACATCTGCGGGCACTACGAGCTCACGAACGTAAGCCGACGAGATACCGAGCTCCTTGAGCGTCACCACTTCGATTTCAAACAGCGCTGACGGGAGCGCGCGTTGTACAATGTCGACGGCGACGTCCACCGCGCGTTTGACCGCGAGCGGTCTGGCGTCTCGTGCCACATGGAACCTGAAGTAAATCCTCCCACCGAGCTCCTCTAAAAGCTTACTACGCTCCGGAAACGCCTCGAGCCACACCGGAGGCCACGTCAAGTAGCCGGTGACATGCGCCACTGCGGACGGTATCCCAATAAAACTCGCGACCGAGATGAGCATCCACACCACATTTTCCAACGCGTTGAGCTCCAATATCTCCTCGATGGGATTCACGAACGGACCCAGCGCGGTCGCGATGACAAAGGCAAAAACTAAAATCATGAATGAGGTGTACATGCAAAAGAGACGAAACAACAACGTGAACGTCACCGGCTTGTACGCTCTTCGTTCAGCCTTTCGACGGAGCGAATCTTTGGTCGATTTGCCGAACGCACGTTTACGTCGCCCGGATACCTCACTCGTTCGTCGACTGCTCCCGCCCCCCTTACGCGACCGCGTCGACCCCCCCGATTTCGCCAGCAGCCTCGTCGTAATCTCCGCCTCTTCTCGTCCTCCGCCGCGCCCGTACCTCCCTTCGACGTCTTCCAGCGCATCGCTGTACACGTCGTCGTCTTCAGAGTCGCTCGCATCGCCCGCACGTCCGTTCATCTCGTCGTCCTCGATGTCCGTCACGTACGCGTCTCGCTCCGAGCTCGTCGACGGCGCGTCGTCGTCGTCGTCGTCGTCGTCGTCCATCCGCGCGTACCCGTTCTCCGCCAACGTTCGCGTGAGATCATCCGGATCGTCTCCTACCGCGCGCTCACCGTCGTTCTCTCGTCCCGGAATCACCGCGCGCCAGCTCGGATCCTTGTCGCGAAACATCTTTCACCGGGAACGAATGAAATGAATTCTTCCCTCGTCTTCGTCCGCGCTCGCGACGCGCGATTCGCACTCGCGCCGACGACGCCTCGATCACGACGCCGTCTACGTCCCCGCGTCCGCGCCCGCCGTCCGTCGCGCGCGCGTCGCCCGCTCGCGCGCGTCGCTCCGACGACGACGCGGACCGCAACACCCTCCGCGTGTCCGATTTTTAGTCGTTTTCCATAAAACGCGTCCAATCTCAGTGTGAAGCTATTTCTAACGGTATGTGGAGACACACGTGTGCGCGTTCACGTGCGCGCCTCGCCCAATCGTGCGCTCGGCCGGTCCCTCGTCGTCGGCGCGTTCCCTCGTCGCCCTCGCGGGAGAGCGCGGCGTCGTCCGTGGTCGTCCTCGTCGGTCTCGTCGTCGTTCCGGCGAGCGCGCGGTGCTCGTCGTCGTCGTCGGTCGTGGGACGACCGTCGCGCGGTTCGAGGCGCGCGGGGCGAGACTTTCGGGCGAGGCGTGAGACGACGCGCGCGGGCGTCAAGGACGCGCGCGGTGGACAGAGACGCGAAGTTGACGCGCGAGACGGTTGTTCGCGGTCGGTGGACGACGCGCGATGCGTGGCGCGAAAAACCAGCGCGCGCACAAGGCGCATCAGGAGGAGAAGCGCGCCGCGCGCACGCGCGAGTGGAAGCTCGGCGCGCGCGCG
>CEOJ01043796.1_pt1 | contig 13517 bp, 14 predicted proteins | sample 530281 | NCBI WGS metagenome assembly CEOJ01 (sample SAMEA2619879, study PRJEB7988) | marine metagenome | isolation source: saline water (ENVO:00002010), including | reverse complement strand
ATTTAACATAATATATATTATGCGAACAAGTATAATATCTAATTAACCTGAAGATACACCAATCGCAACTGGTCTTATAGGTGAAGCTGCACTTCCCTCTGTCATTAAGGGCAAAATAATTACACATGAAAGCTCAACATTATCATTGGCTAAACCTTTTAAATTAAAGTTTTCTAATGTATGTACACCTGATTGTGTTAAAAAATAATGATGTGCAGGATTTGCAATACCTTCTGGGTTTTGGTTCCTCTCAGGGCCATATTCATTTTCTTCTGCAAATGTATCAACCCCCCATGTATCTAATCCAACACCAACAACCTGTTTATCAGATAAGTATTTAACAAGATTATATGATACTCCAGGAGCCTTAGTATAATAAACACCAAGCTCATCTGGATCTTGATAGTTATCACTCCATCCTGTATTTATTAATACAACATCACCTGGCAGAATACCTCTATCTTTTAATGTAGATTTTGATATTACCTCCTTTACATGTTCAATTGTTACATATTCTCCAGCCTTCATAGCTTTACCATCAAATATATGTTTCCTTACATCTATAAAAACTGCTGTAGTAATGATAGGTGGGACTGTTTCGATACCAAGTTTTTTTAAAGGAGAATCAGGAGTTGGTTTCACGTCTTTCCCTTTGTGCTCATTAAAATACTTTAAAGAAGATAGGTCTGCATTCCCCTCTCCATCCCAAATTTCATCTGTATATCCAAAATGCCCTAGTGCATCCATTTGTGTACCTTGATTGCCATCATTAACATTTTCATTTAAAACATCCATTGTAAAAACTTGTTTTGAGCCAGCCCATGGTATTTCAGGTAGAAATTTAGGTTTATATTCACCAGCGAATGGTGATAAAGGCATAGTTGATGTTCTCTTATATGATAATTCATAAACTTTCGCACCTGGCTTATTCATTTCATTTGAACACCTTTGGTAAGTCTGTGAACCTAGAAGTTTGGTCATGCCCCTTTGATCAGAATAATCATCTGAATGTATTAGCAAATTAAACGTTAAAACTAACGTAAATAAAATTTTTATCATATATCCGACTCCTTAGCTCCACAAAGAGCAATATTAATGCTTGATGCACCACCTGCCAGTATGGGATCTAAATCATCCAAAAGACCTGTTTCGACTCTCCAATTCAAATATTTAGCTTGATGATCTAATGTTTCCCAATCTTCTATTAGATGAATTGTATTAGTAGATTCATCAATGTAGGTATCAACAGATATACATCCATCATATGCACGTGTTTCAGGTAATGCTTTTTTCATTGCATCTTTAAGTGTTTCTAACATTTCAGGTTTTGCTGGAAATGAAACAATTACTAAGTTTTCCATCATTAAACTCCTCTCTTAATTATTAATAATTTTTAATATATCAAAAAATTTTAATTTTGTTATAGCTTTTTAAAGTAATGCAGAAATTTATTTTTTGAATTAATATAAAACTATGAAATATAAAATTAACACCCTCCTTCTCTTTTTTACTTTTATTTTTAATAGTGTCCATGCAAAAGACTTAATGGAACCTACATCTTATTCCAAAGATTTATATCAAGAAGAAATATTAGATGGTAACTATTTAAATAATATAACTCACCCTGATGAATTCTTAGGATTCGGTATTGGAGAAAGAGTTGCTGCGCCATGGCAAATTACAAGTGCTCTTAAACAATGGTCAACTCAATCAGATAGAATCAAAATTATTGAATATGCAAAATCACATGAAGGCCGACCTTTGCATGCAGTCTTTATTTCTTCACCAGATAATATCAACAATTTAGATCAAATTAAAAGTGATTTATCTACATTATCAGATGCTAGAAAAATTAACGACAGACAAGCAAGATCGATAATTGAAAACTTACCTGCGGTTGCATGGATGGCCTATTCAATTCATGGTAATGAAACATCTGGAGCTGATGGAGCATTAGCAGCAATCTATCATTTAATTGCCAGCACTGACAATGATGTTATAAATATGCTTAATAATATGGTCATTATCGTTGATCCATTAATGAATCCAGATGGACGAGCAAGATTTGCAAAATCCCTTGAGCAATATAGAGGTACAGCGCCAAACTATGATGACCAGTCCCTACTTCATACCGGAGACTGGCCATATGGAAGAACTAACCATTATTATTTTGATTTAAATAGAGATTGGTTTTATCTAACACAACCTGAAACAAAAGGTAGAGTAAAGTTAATCAATGAATGGAAACCTCAAATACTTGTTGATGGACATGAGATGGGTGCACAAGATACATTTATGACAGGACCCCCAAGAGAACCTATAAATAAAAATATTGATACTGATTTAATTAAATGGGGTAATGTATTTGCTCAAGATCAAGGAAATGCTTTTGATGAAAGAAATTGGCGTTTTTATACTGGTGAATGGCATGAAGATCTTTATCCTGGTTATTCTTTTTATGTTCAATTTAGAGGTACTCTTGGTATTTTATACGAACAATCTAGGATGGCAGAAGATGGCGTTAGAAGACCTGAAGGAACTATTCAGTCTTATAAAGAATCAGTTCATCATCAATATGTAAGTACATTAGTTAATCTTGAAACATTGCTTAAAAATTCAAAAGAAATGTATAAAGACTATTGGGATGGAAGAAAATACAATATTTCAAAAGATAGTGAATATGCTAATCAAACCTTTGTAGTTTTACCAACAGACAACAATACTAGATTAAATACTTTAGCTGATAAGTTAAAAGCTCAAGATATTGAGCTTTTTCAAAATACTAAAGATATTAAAGTAGAAAATGTAATTCTACAGTCTGGGCAGCTTGTTACAAATTACACGATTCCAGCTGGAAGTATGATTATTCCTAATAGACAACCAGAAGCTCCGCTTATTGCAGCAATATTAGAGTTTGATGCTGATATTGATAAGGATGTTTTAGTTGAAGAAAGACAAAAAAGTTTAAAAAGTGGTTCATCTATAATGTATGACACAACAGCCTTTAACTTTACTATGATGTATGGTTTAGATGCAGTTACAGTAGACGAGCATTTAGATTCAAACCTAGAGACATGGAAGCCATCAGCAGTTAATAGTGAAATTACTAAAGATGCAGTTATTTGGGCTACTAATGGAACAGATGATAATTCAGTAGCTTTTGCAGCTCGTTTAATGGAACAAAATATAGAGGTAAGGATAATTGATAAAGAATCTACCCTCTCCGGTCATACATTACCTAGGGGTAGTGTTGCTGTTCTTCAAATGGATAATCCAGATATTTCAAATTTACAAAATTTAGTAAAAACAGTTTCAGATGAATTGAATATATCAGTAGTATCAATTGAGTCAGGATTTGGTCCAGAAGAGCTTCCTGATTGGGGTGGTAGACATTTTAGATTGTTAGAAAAACCTCAAATTGCCATGTTGAGTCATGAAGGATTTAACTCATATGATGTAGGAGTAAGTTGGTGGTCTTTGGATCATCATTTAGGAATAAGACACAGCATGATAAATGCATCTTTAGCTAGTTATGGAGATTTAAGAAGATATAACACTATTATTATACCTAGTGGTCGATCAATGGACGAATATACTGTAGATACTCTGTTTGAATGGGTTTCTCAAGGTGGAACACTGATTGCACATAATAGAAGTACTAGATTTTTAACATCAGAAAATGGAATAGGTAGTGTTAAACAGCTTCAAAATACATTTGACGAAAGTGAGAAGTATAATTTTGATTTATTAAGAGAAATATACTCTCAATATGAAAATGTTGATAAAGATAAAACAAATAATAATATTGTAGATTTCGAAATATCTTATCCATGGGAAGAGTTAGATGGTACTTTGTCTGAAAGTGAGCTTAAATCAAGAGATAAATGGCAATCAATCTTTATGCCATCAGGGTCTATAGTTGCAGGAAGGATTGATGATGAACATTGGTTAACATTTGGTACTCCAAATACTATTCCAGTTTTATATAGTAACCTCCCTATTCTTATGGCAAGAAGCTATGTTGATGCCCCTGTAAGAATAGGTCAAATGATCCCAAACATTGAAATCAACGAACCAAGGATCATAAATTGGTCTAGTCTGCCTGCAGGTAATGATCTTAATGTAAGGATGAGTGGATTGGTATGGCCGGAAGCTTCACAAAGGATTGCTAACTCTGCTTATTTAACCAGAGAAAGAATTGGAGATGGTCAGGTAATATTATTTTCAGGTGAGCCTAATTTTAGAGGTGCAACCCTGGGAACTAATAGGCTTTGGTTAAATGCAATAGTTTATGGTCCTGGATTAGGAACTAGATCAAGAATAAATCCTTAGGAAGGTTAAAGTATTAATTTAATCTTTTATTTTTTTATTCTTATGGCACCAGCAAAATCAAGCTTACCTATATTTAATCCTTTAATCCTAAACATGTCATACATTGTTGTAACATGAAAATAAAAATTAGGAAGAGAGAAAGATAATATAAAATCTTCGCTAGTAAAAGGCCATTCAATTTGACCCATTTTAAAAATTACCTCTCCACCAGCAAGTGAATTAATGTCTTCTTCAGTCATTTCATTTAAACTACTATTTGCATCCTCAAGCATACTCACAAGATCTTGAAAACTAAGATTTTCTGGCATATTAGGAGGTCCAAACTTACCAGACTTTAATGCTTCAATTGCTCCTACTGAATGATGAACAATACTAAAAACTTGGAAAGTTAAAGGTGCCATATCTTCAATCAATCTCATTTTTGATAATTCATTAAGATTAATATCTTGTTCAGTAAAGTAATTCTCTGCTTTTTTTATTATTGATAGTGACGCTGCTACAAGCTGCTTATAAGTTCCTAGGGATACATCACTTAATTTAATAGTCATAATTTACTCCAAAAAAAATAAAGAAAAATTGTTAGTCACTAATAATGAAATTTCTTACCTCTTTTAAGAATCTATCAAATGAGGGTTGATGGTTATACATCATATGACCAGCCTCAAATTCTGAGAAAACTACTCTGCTCATATCAACTGTATTGTCATACATAAAGTTTTCAGCTGTAAAACATGGTGTTGCTAAATCATATAATCCACACGAAACATATACTTTAAAATCTTTGTTGTACCTTTGAGCTCGAGCAATATCTGGAACAGTATTTACATATCCAAAATCATTACCTTTCCACTCTTGAGGATGTTTCCAACTTGAATAAACATCGTAATCGCCGCTTTGATATAACATTTTCATTTCCACACCAATTTCACTAAACCATGTATGTATAGCAGAAACATAAGCTGACATAAAACCCTCGCTTGATACATCTGTATCAGGATATTGACCACCAGCCATATAATCCGAATTTTTATATCTTGAGTCCAATCTACCAACAGAATAACCTTCATCTCTTAATAATTCTTTTCTAAAACTTGAAGGATCTACTCTCATATCAAAATCTTCTACAAATCTTAGGCTTAAACCTGTATATTCCGAATATTGTTTTATAACAGAGTTCTTTTCATCTTCCGATATTCTTGATCCTTTCAATAAAGCTGGGCCGTAAACTTCTAAACTAAACTTTTTTGAATCTTCATAAAACTCTTGAAGAGATTTATCAGTTTCAATTTTTCCATGGTAATAAGCTGTTGCTGCATATGAGGGCAAAAATCCATAATGTGGGCTATTGTTTCCAGGATGGAAAACTAAATATTGATAATCAGATGCTGGAGCAACCATCAATAATCCATTTACTTCAATTGGGGTTATAGAGCCTGATCTTAATTCTGATACTAATAATGGGCCTCTAATACCACCATAACTTTCACCCAAAATATATCTAGGTGAGTTCCAGCGTTTATTATCGTTAATCCACCTTCTTATAAACTCAGCAATAATTTTTGGATCTTCACTAACCCCCCAAAATTCTTCTGGTTCATGACAACCAACCGCCCTACTATAGCCAGTACCTATTGGATCGATAAAAACAAGATCCGCATCGCTAAGTGGAGATAGTTTATTATCAACTATTTTATAAGGTGCTGATCCATCATCAGATGCATCACTTGGTACCTTTATAACTTTTGGTCCTAAGACACCCATATGAAGCCATAATGATGCAGATCCTGGACCACCATTAAAACTAAATATTACCGGTCTATTCTTATCTGATTCAACTATATACTCAGTATAAAAAAACGACGCCATAGGCGCACTTGGATTATCTTTTTCATAAAGAAGCTTTTCTTTAAGACTTGCTCTATATTCAAGTCTTTTTCCATTAAAAGTACCAGAAAAAGTATTTGAAAAAGCTCTCTCATTATCTGGAACATTCTTGTTAATGCAGTCTTTAGAAATTTCTTCAGCAGCAGGTATAGCTACTGACATAAAAATTAATGTAGTTAGTAAAGTAATTAAAAGTTTCATAAATTAAATTATATCTAATAATTTGCTAAGTTAGGTTTTATTCTATGTATAAACCAAATCCTTCTTGAAGACCAATAATATCATTCATTGATAACTTATTTTTTGATAGGTAAAACTCTTTTGACTCCTTCGGAAATAAAATAAAATTTAAAAGGTGCGTATCTTGTTTTGATAAATCTTTAAGATTATTTTCTTTAAAAAATTTTGAAAAATTAATTCTATGTTCTTTAACAGAAGTAAAATCAATATCATTATCATATTCAAAACTTTCAACTCTTTTTTTTAATTTTGATGATACTTTACCTGGAATTTTTCCATATTTACCCATTACAAGATCTACAAACTCTTTATTTAAAGTTTTATATCTTTTCCCATCTAGCACATTCATTAATGCTTGAGCTCCCACAATTTGTGATGATGGTGTAACAAGCGGAACAAAACCAACATCTTCTCTAATTCTTGGAATCTCTTTTATTAAATCTTTTAACTTATTTTGTTTCTTAAGATCTAATAATTGTTTTTCTAATATACTTAACATTCCTCCAGGAACTTGATTGATTAACATATTAATATCAGCTCCTTTTAAAGATCCCTCATATTCTTTATATTTATTTCTAATTGATTGAAAATATTCAGATATTTCTGAAAGAAGATTTAAATTAAAAGGGTTTTTTTTATCATCGTAAATCATAGATATAAGACTTTCAGTCGCTGTATGCGCATATAAATTACTGAATGATGATATAGATGTATCAAGATTATCAACACCTGCTTCATAAGCTTTAAAGTTTGTGGCATCTGCTAAACCAGTTGTTGAATGTGTATGAAGATGTAATGGAATATTGAGATTTTTTTTTAGTTTTTTTACTAACTCATAACATACTTTAGGTCTTAATAGGCCTGCCATATCCTTGATAGCCAAAGATTTAGCGCCAATATCTTCTATATTTTTAGCTAGATTAATCCAATATTTTTCGTTATGAACGGGGCTTGTGGTATAGCAAATAGTACCTTGTGAATTTTGTTGCTCATCATTAACAAATTCAATTGATGATTTAATGTTATTAATATCATTTAAAGCATCGAATATTCTAAAGATATTAATACCATGTTTGGCAGAATTTTTTATAAATAATGAGATAATTTCATTATTGTATTCTTTATAACCAACAAGATTTTTTCCTCTTAAAAGCATCTGTAGTTTGGTATTTTTGAAATGTTTTTTAAAGAGTTTTAATCTATCCCAAGGATCTTCATTTAAAAATCTTAAACAGCAATCATATGTAGCTCCACCCCAAACTTCAACTGATGAATAACCAACTTTATCCATTTTTGATAAAATAGGTTTCATATCATCAGTTTTCATTCTTGTTGCAATTAGAGACTGTTGACCATCTCTTAAGACCACCTCGGTGATAGTAGGTTTTTTATGATTCATTTACAGCTGGGCATTTATACACAATCACAGAAACAGAAGCTGCTTCAGATGAATACCCATTTCTATATTGTGTTGTAGAGTAACTATCTTCTATTGCTATTGCATTTCCTTGAACCACAAGAGCTTGATCCTTTAGAACTTTTAAGGCATTTGCAGTAGCAGATGCATAATTCCAACCCGTTTCTATAACACTATTGTTGTACAGATAAACACAGTTTAATTCTTTTGCCTGAACTCTATCAATAATAACAACTGGATGTGGTGTGTATGTAGCAGCTTCATCCAAAGAAACACAACTATTTACTAAAAACATAAAAACTATAAGAGAAAAATTTTTTACTTGATTAAGCATTAATTAATTATAGATTTATATTTATATAAATAAAAATAAAAACACCCGCCAAAAGACGGGTTTTAATTAATTATATTGATTAATCTATAAAAACTGTATGGTCTTTACCAGATTCAGCAACTCTTATTACTAAGATATCTGAACACACTTCTCCAAGATCTGGTGCATCCGATTCTCCACCATGAACCCAATCTGATTTCTCAAACCAATATTCACCATTTTTATAAGTTTTCCATTTACCAGATGATTTAGATTGTGATTCACCATCTAAAACATAAACCAATGTACCAGCAGCAGGATGAAAATGCTTTGCCACTGTTCCCTGGCTGCATGTTTTTCTTCTTTCTACATGCATGTCCATACCATTGCCCATGTTAAAAACTTCTGAAGACACAAGCCCAGGGAATGATTGCTCATTTGAGTGATCATCTGCATATAAAGGCATAGTAAATAGAAAAAAAGTAAATATATTAAAGATAATTTTCATATTATTCTCCTGTATAAAATTTAACTAGTGAAACTAACTCAACATTAAAGTTTTGTCTTATATCTTTAACATCCATTGAGAAATCTAAAAATGCATCTGAAGCTAAAACAGCTTTCTGTGATGTTAATAATGCATCTAGAGACTCATTACCAACGTATACCATATGAGATGCGTTTCTGTTTCCAAAAAGTACTCTATTCATTCCAAAAGATCCACTAACATTATCTAAATTAGCGGACATCATTTGTTTCCATGAGTTTAAATAATGACTTTCATGACCCTCATCTACTTTAAAGTTATATTTTGCAAATACAGTATCGGTAGTCCATTGACTTGCTGCAACAACATTCTCAGCAACCCAATTCCATGATCTATCAGTATCAGTATTTTTTTGAAATGACTTAATCATCTGTGCAGATTCATTACATGAATTAAATATCTTTCTACCTAATTCCATTTTGTCTGCATTTTCATAAACAACAAGAATAAAGTGTGAGTTTCCTGATCCTCTTAATGACCATAAACTTACACCAACTCCAGATTCATTTCGCCACTTTTGAGCACATTTAGATTTATCAAATTTATCTAAAGAAGTCATAAAGTTTTGCGGATCAGTAACAGTAAGATAATTAAATTCCATTATCGTTCCATCACTTTCCATTTTTACTTCATCTGCAGTTATAGCTGAATTGAAACAAAAGGCTACAAAGGCAGCAAATATATATTTTTTCATAGAACTCTCTCCTTTTATGATTATTAATAATACATTATCAAAAGTAATAGTTCTTTAGATTTATATAAATATTTTGAATATATCTAAATAAAATATATGTAAATATCTATAATTTTTTGAATTTGTATTATTATTAATATTTATAATTATTAAAAGGGAGATAATATGACTGAATATCAAATATTTAACATGATGTATGTTGGATTCATTAGTAATTCAATGTACTTTGTAGGCTGTGTTTTATTGATTTGGTTAGGATTTAGAATGGCTAATAATATCTATAATTCACCTGATGCAAATATGGCTTCTAAAGTCTTTACTTCATTGTTTTGTGTTTTAGTAGCAATGATTACTTATTATACGCAGCAAATTGGTGCTGCTATTTTAGGAACTGCAGTAACTTCTTTAACGGATATAGGTGCAGCATCTGCTGAAAGAATGGTTCAGTATGTAGATAACCCTCTAACAATTGGAGGTACTGTTCAGACAGTATTTGTACTAGTAGTGCTTGTATTTCAATTAGCAATTACTTGGAGTAAAAAATAATACATTTTTGGGGGCTTTAACGCCCCCTTTTCTCATGATAAAAAACAAAAAAATTAGCCAATTAGTTTGCTTGACTATATATTTAATCTCTTTTTATATATCGTTTTTACTTACACCTGAGTCTATATCAAATGTTTGGTTAAAAATAACAATCTGGCACTTATATGCAACTGTATTTATTTATATAGGTAGTGTTATTCTTAAAAATTCAAGCTTATATGATCCTTTTTGGTCAGTCGCTCCCGTGCCAATAGCAATCTATCTAGCAACCCAATATCAAAACTCTGCAATATTAAAAGCTCTAGTATTAGTACCAATAATATTTTGGGCTCTAAGGCTAACAAGAAATTGGATTATAAGCTGGAGAGGTTTTGAGCATGAAGATTTTAGGTATGTAGATCTTAAAAATACCAATAAATTTAAAGCTGAGTTTAATAATTTCTTTGGGATACATTTATTTCCAACTTTAATTGTTAATTTAGGATTATTTCCATTGTTATTCATACTAACAAACTCTATTTCAGTAAATATTTACCTATACCTGGCATCAATATTTACCTTTCTTGCTGTAGTACTTGAAACAGTAGCAGATGAACAAATGAGAGAATTTAGATCTAATCCTCTTAATTCAGGTAAAACCATGAAGTATAAATTATGGAAATTTTCTAGACACCCAAACTATTTAGGTGAAATTTTATTTTGGTATGGGATATTCTTTATGGGATTGTCCAGTGGATTAATGCCTTATTGGACCCTTATATGTCCAACAGCAATGTTAGCTTTATTTGTATTTGCCTCTTGCCCCATGATGGATGAACGTAGCTTAAAAAATAGATCAGATTACAAAGAGTATATGGAAAAAACTTCTATGTTACTTTTACTGCCACCTAAAAATTAATTATTAATAATTTTATAGAGCTCTTCAGTTAATAAATTTGAGGTTTTGTATAGTTCAGATGATTTTTGTTGTCTGTTACAAACAAATGCATACCCAATTTTATTTTTTGAATCGCCGAATGCTACAGATCCACCTATACCAGCATGTCCAAATGCATTTTTTTTAAAAACAGGAGCAAAAGACACTTTATTATCCTCATTACCTCTTAGCATAAAACAATAACCAAAATTTAATTTTGTTCCAAATAGAACTGTATCAGGTCCTGATGAATGAATTTTAGTAGAGTTTGTTAAAGTATCATTATCTAAAATTTTAATATTGTCTCTTTGACAGCCTGTTGACAATATTCCAAATAACTTAGCAAGACTTTGTGCAGTACCATGTCCGTTAGCTGCTGGTATTTGTGCAGTTCGCCAATCTACGGAATTTGGTCCATCCTTATCGAGACGATCAGATTTAAAAGCTTTTTTAAAATCTCCTGAAACAAATGTTTCTTTTAAATTATTTAAATCCTTATTTAAGAATATATTTGGAACAAACTTAATAAAGCCTAGTTGTGGGTTTAGATTATCTAATCTTTTGTAACCAACGTCTGCACATCTATAAATATTGTCTTCAGAGAGACCAATATGAAAATCTAAATTAAAAGGCTCAGCTATTTCTTCTTTAAAATAGTCGCCCGGCATCCTTCCATCAATTCTTCTAATAATTTCTCCTACTAGCCAAGCAAATGTCATTGCGTGATATCCCTGACTCAATCCTGGTTCTCTAAATGGTTTTTGCTTTTCAAGAGCTGATATGAATTCCTCCCAATCATTCCATGAACATTTAGGATAATTATCCTCAAATGCAAACATTCCAGCTCTGTGTGTTAATAAATCAATAACTTTTGTATTAGACTTTCCATTACAATCATATTCAGGCCAGTAATATGAAACTTTATTATTTACATCTAATTTATTTTCACTAATTAATTTAGCTATACATACACCTGTTACTGCCTTAGTAACCGACCATACATTAACTAGAGTGTTTTTCTTCCATAAATTAGTTTTTGTCTCATCTGTGTAACCACCATATAGATTTATGACCTCTTTCCCTTTGTATTCAACAGCGACGGAACAACCAAGCTCATATCCATTATTGATTTGATTAGAAAATATTTTTTTTATTTTTAAAAAACGATCATCACAATAACCTTTAATCATTAAAAGGAATTATGATTTAGAACAAGAATTTGGGTCAGTTGTACCACATATTTCGCATGCAGAACCATCCTGTAGATTTGCCATCCCACCGCATGAACCTTTGATAGGTTGATTTCGTAAGATTAATCCAATTGAGAGGCCTGCAAAAGCTAAGCCAATTATAAGAAATGCTATGATTAATTCACTCATATATTTAAATCATACCACTTATCTGAATATAAATTTATTTCTTTATCTCCATCAAGAGTCATAATCATTATAGCTATATTATTTTCATTAGCGATTCGAATTGCGTTATCAGAACCCATTGCATTGAATGAGGTTGCATAAGCATCGGCGTATGTTGATGAATATTCATGAACCACAGTTACAGATAAAATATTATTATCTATTGATTTTAAGGTCTTTGGATTAATAGTGTGTGTTACCTTATTACCATTAGAATCTAGTTTGAAGTTTCTATATTCTCCTGATGTCGCAATTGCCATAAATTTACCATCTTTGTTTTGAATAATATAATTAGAATGATCATTAAAAGAATATGGATCCTGTATTCCTACTGACCATGCTTTACCTTTATTAAAACCATTAATAATTATTTCACCACCAATATCAATTAAGTGATTGCTTAAATTATTCTCTAGCAAATATTTATGAATTTCTTGTACTGCATAACCTTTTGCTATAGATGATAAGTCGAACCAGTTATTGTTATTTCTAATGAGAGAGTTATTTTTTTCATCTAAATCAAATGTAGAAATTTTTTTTTGAATTAAGTTTTGATTAAAGGTGGGAGAAAATCCAAGATTACTTGATATTTTACCTAGCATTATATTGTAAAAACCCTCTGATTTGAGTTCCACATCCTTTGCTATAACTAAAATATTAAACAAATCATTTGAAATAAACTGATATTCTTTAAAATTCTTATTTATTAATGCTATTTCTGAGTCTTCTTTGTAATTTGATGCAACGTAATCAATTTTATTTATGATAATTTCTATTTTCTCTTTATGATGGTCGCTAATATATTCACTTGATGATATTGTCCAAGTTGTGCCATAAGCTTTTCCATTAATTACATATAAAGAATTGGAGTTATGATTATAAGCAACTATTACTAATATAATGCCTGCTAATAAAGCTATTATTTTTGATAAAAAAAACCTAGTCACTATAATTTAGACTATCCACCAAAGTCATCAAGAGCAATATTTTCTGGTTCTACACCTAAATTTAATAACATATCTATAACTGCTTTATTCATCATTGGAGGTCCGCACATATAGTATTCACAATCTTCAGGTGCTTCATGTGATTTTAAATAATTTTCATAAAGGACATTATGAATAAATCCTGTATCGCCGTCCCAATCATCCTCTGGTAAGGGGTCTGAAAGAGCGACATGCCATTCAAAGTTATCATATTTTTCGGCCAA
>CEOJ01108769.1_pt1 | contig 13589 bp, 13 predicted proteins | sample 530281 | NCBI WGS metagenome assembly CEOJ01 (sample SAMEA2619879, study PRJEB7988) | marine metagenome | isolation source: saline water (ENVO:00002010), including | reverse complement strand
AGCGGCCCACAACCTCTTGCAGACCTGTTTAACTTTACTGTTGAAACGTTTAAAAAGGCAAAAGGCCGTAGGCTGTTCCCTATCGAATGCCACGACCTTATGTGTAAGATTGGTGAGATTGTAGTTGTGGGCGGGGTTCGCCGCTCTGCTTTGATTAGCTTGTCGAACCTAAACGATGACCAAATGGCACACGCTAAGTCAGGTATGTGGTGGGAAACAGAGCCACAACGTGCGTTGGCGAACAACTCTGTAGCCTATAAGCAGAAGCCTGAGATGGGTACGTTCATGCGAGAATGGCTTGCGCTGTATGACAGTAAGTCTGGTGAGCGTGGCATGTTCAACCGTGAGGCGGCAGACAAACAAGTGGGCCGCAACGGACGCCGTGAGAAGGGTCATATGTGGGGAACTAATCCGTGTTCGGAGATTATTCTTCGTGGCTATCAGTTCTGTAATCTGTCAGAGGTTGTTGTTCGTGAAACAGACTCACTGGATGACTTGAATCGTAAAGTTCGTCTAGCTACAATTCTTGGGACTCTTCAATCTACTTTGACTGACTTCAAATACTTGAGGAAGATATGGAAAGACAACACAGAGGAAGAGCGTTTGTTAGGTGTGTCCTTGACTGGTATCATGGACCATCCCGTTTTATCCAAAAATGTAGACAGCAAGCGTTGGCTAGAAGAAATGCGACAAACCGCAGTGGACACAAACAAGAAGTTTGCGAACATGCTTGGAATCCCGCAGAGCACTGCAATCACCTGTGTAAAGCCGTCGGGTACTGTGTCGCAACTGGTGGACGCAGCAAGCGGGATACATGCAAGACACAACGACCACTTCATCAGAACCGTTCGCGGGGATAATAAAGACCCGCTAACACAGTTCCTGATTAACGAAGGTGTTCACAATGAGCGTGATATGATGAAGCCGGATTCAACAACCGTGTTCAGCTTCCCTATGAAATCACCAAAAGGTGCCGTCACGCGAACTCAGATGACTGCTATTGAACAGCTAGAGTTGTGGAAGACCTACGCGATTCACTGGTGTGAGCACAAGCCATCTATTACTGTGACTGTAAAGGAACATGAGTGGATGGATGTGGGTGCTTGGGTCTATGAGAACTTTGACGTTGCCTCTGGTGTATCGTTCCTTCCGCATAGTGACCACACCTATCAACAGGCTCCTTATCAGGATATCGAACCTGACGAATACCTTGAGTGGGAGCAGATGTACAAACATGTTCACATTGACTGGAACAAGTTGACAGAGTTCGAAAAAGAAGATAATACTAGTGGTTCGCGGGAACTGGCCTGTACGGCTGGCGTCTGTGAAGTTGTAGATTTAAGTGCGGCATAGGGGGTAGGAATGTCCAGCATGGAACCAGCGGTTTGCGACCGCAAGAAGTTTGATTTGGATTTAGCATATGGCAAGGTTCGCGAACAGCGGGTTGCCGACATGTTGACAGACAAGAAGGTAGAAGTGAAGTCAGAACGGGACATGTGGATTCGAACAGGCAACATAGCCATCGAATACGAATCCTATGGCAAGCCCAGCGGCATCGCTGCTACAGAAGCAGACTACTGGTTCCACAACCTTTGTATCGGGGATGAGACTTTTGCAACCCTCGTGTTCGACGTACCGTCATTGAAACGCATCATAGATAATCTAGACTATAAAAAAACCGTGAGCGGTGGTGACCACAACGCTTCACGGATGTACCTTCTGAACATACAGAAGTTGTTTTCATCAGATGTAATCAAGGCGTACAAGAATGAGCAACAAGCGTCCTAAAGCTGAACTGTTCAAATTAACAGCTACACTAAACGACAAAGGAAATGTGGAATTGGATATGGATTCAGTGAACCCTGACCAGTTCGTTTCCGTAATGGAAAAAGACCTGCCAGAATATGAAGGAACCTTCAAGGTGGCAAGTCTTCTTCGTTACTTGAAATCTATGGGAGATGAGATGATAGAGAAGTCTAGTAGGTATATCTAGCTTTTACCGCCGTAGCGCATCTTTGGCATACCCATAGCTGTCTGCATACCGCCTTGCTGTTGACGAGGCTCCATAGGATTCATATCACTCCGCATCTTGTTTTCAGATGTCATAGGGCTGCGAACCATTGAGCCATAAGCATAGCCCTTCTTCTTGGTCTTGCCGCCGTAGGCCATGTAGCCCATATTGTTGCGTACCTTTGTAGGCAGTTTGCCCAAGCCTTTATTGTCCGCTGGGACTGGTTTCAGTTTCTTGTTCATCTTCATCTCCATCAAAAGGGTCTATGTCTAGGTATTTACGAACCACGGCTTCCTGCCCGGTTCGCGTAGCATGAGTTATCATAAATTGAATTAGATAAGTGTCAAACTTTTTCAGGTCTTGTGGGGTCACTAACTCTGGGAACTCTAAAATGTTTCGCATAATACGTCCGGCATCTTTACTGTCTAATGCCATCATCAGGGTTTCTGCTCCCATCTCTTGCATTATACGAACTGCAATTTCAGAGCCTACATACAGAGGGCTAACCATTTCCCTTGCAATATTGTAAGCGCGGCTCAAAGCTTCTGTTGTTGATATTCCTCTGACACCACCGCTTAAAACAAGAGCACGAGCAGACTGTATATGCACGTAGGCTGCAATAGCATTTATGTATTCTATGTGTTCGGGGTCAAATACCTCCAACATGTTCTCTTGAACATCGGGGTTTTTAAGAGTCTCGACTAGGCTAAGTGAATCATGGAATGTCTTACCAGCGTATTCACTACCATCAAGGGCTGTATCTAAAGCATCGTTCGCTCTGTAACCACCACGAGCAAGCAGACCTTGGAATGTCAAAGCTTTAACACCCTCATCAAATGTCTTTTCAGCTTGGGCTTTACTTTTACCTTGCTGTGTCGCAATTGACACAAAGCGATTTTTCAATACGCTGATATCTTCTCCTGTTCCTGCTATGTACTTTTCAAAGAACTTCACACCGTCATCAGAGTTAGAAAGTATCTTTATAGTTTCTAAGGACTGACCTCTCTCCATACTAACAAGGGCTTCGTCAGCCTTTATTCTGGTCATAGTTGTAGAAGCTCGTGTCTGGAAGTCTTTGAACCCTTGTGCTAGTTTAGTGCCCTCTTCTAAACGGTCCAGTTCCAAACGTTCTGTTTTATATAGGCTATCTAAATCTAGAAAGGGCACCGGGACAGTTTCTACTTCACCTTTAGAATTAAATCGTTTAACCAATACTTGGGTATTTTGGTTTACGAATTCTAAGTCAGTAGACCTTTGAAAATTATAAGTTTCTTCAGGCTTAATCTTAGCACCAACACGTGGGCTACGAACCGCCTTTATATAGTCTGAAAACCATCTGTCCTGTAAGGACTCTGTTACAGCTCTGCGAATTAAATTAAAATTCTCTAAGACTGCTTCATCCGTTAAATCAAATATGATGTTTCCATCAACGGGGTCACCAAAAGCTTGTTGAAGTTCTGCAATGGCTCTATTTAAATCATCTGCAACGTCCAGTTTTTTACGGTCATTAAGATTTCTCATAAGACGGTCAACACCATCTGTCACATCTTCAAACAAGTCTGTAGGTTGAAAAGTGCGATAGAAATACGTGGTAGGTGCGTTCAAAGCCAGATTCTTTTTCTCACCACCTACGCGAGATTGCTTTAGTTTGTAAAAGGTGCCCCCCTCACGCATAGTGTCTCCTACGGCGGCTGCGTACTCATCTCTAGCTTTAAGAAGCTCTTGGAACCCTTCCTCGTCTTGGCTTTCAATCAGATTGTCTAACTTCTCAGCAAACTCTTTGAACCTTGACCCCACGGCTGGATTACTGTTTTTTACTTTGTAGCCGTAGTCTCTGAACGCACGTCTCATGGTATCAGCTTCAGTCAACGTTACATTTCCGAATATGTTCATTGCACCTGTGCTGTGGGCCAGCAAAGCAAAGTCCACCTTATTCATGGCTTGCAATTGTTCAGCGGTTGCAATTCCCTTTTCTATTATCTTCGCTTCTAAAAACTCTTTAAATTCAGGGTCAATAGAATCAAAGGCTCTCTGGGCCATATTGTTAAAAGTAAGCTGGGCTTTTCTACCAACGGCTGAAGTAAAAAACAGACCATCCCGTCCAAACATGTACATTATATCGCTCTCTCCAGCAATATTCATCATGTCTTGAACTGCTTCTGCAATGTCAATAGGGGGTCTGTCTGTGGTATTTATATATGTATTAAGACGGGCGTACGCTGCATCTCCACGAGCAGTTAGCTGCTCTAGCCTTCCTAAAGCAAGTTGCTCTAGTAATCTGGACAATCCGTTACGGTGCCGTAATGTGTCTCTTCTTAATGCTTCTATTTCATCTATCTTTTGAGACGTACCTTTTGCCCAAGCTGCATTCGCTTCTTTCAAAGCTTTTTCTTCATCTATGGTTTCATTAAGTACGCCTTGTAAACGAACCTTCATGTCTCGCATACTTGTTATGAATGTTTCATCAACAGGTTCCAGTATGTTAGCAGCACTAGCTGTAATAAAGGTATCCAGATTTTGATTGATGATGCTGAAGTCTCTTTGTATTGCTACTTCCTGCTTATTAACCATATCCTGCATCCCCTGTAACATTCTACGTATAGGGGCTGTTCTATTGATGTCTCCAAACTCAGCTATGTGCTTTGCAAAAGCTTCAAGAGCGATTTTAGTTTGTTCAATTTGGTCCCGCTGCACCATCTTTCCATCAAACAGAGTGTTCAGACCTTCTTTCCTTAGTTGCTTATAGTTTATGCTAGTTGCTGCATTAGCAGCCGCTGTTATACTTATTCCAGCAGCCTGCCCTACAGACATTTGAAATAGTTGGTGTGCCCTCATTCTTGATGCTTCATCAGGAAAGGCCTTTGTACTTAGTATTATGTCTTCTAAGTCAGCCACTCTGCTGATATCTTCTAGGAACCGTTCTTTGTTTTCTGGTGACAGTTTTTGAACCTGTTCAACTGTGCGTCGTAACGCAGCCCGTTCCTTTAAGTTCATCTTTTTACCATTTAACGGTTCGAAAACTAACCTTTCATAGTCGTTGACTGTAGTGTCCCCTAGAGGTATGACTTTGTTAGCGACTCTACCGAACATACTAACACCACTTCCTAAAAAGTCAGGGGTGACTCTAAGAGCTTGGTTTCCTGTAAATCCTAGTAAAGATGTCGCCCCAGAAGCTATTTTTTTACCTGCAAATACACTAAGGTCTTTAGCCCCCATATTCATAGCCAAAAATCCTACAGCCTCTGCCGCACCGGGGTCAATTGACTCTCCTAAAATATCACGAGCGTAGAATTGACCTATGGACACTACTGCAGCATCTCGTGCTCCTGCAATTAGGTAAGGTCTAGTTTTACCTGATACAAACGCACGATTCCTCATACGTATCAAGTTATCTCTTTTTGACAATTCTATTTTGTAATCTGCGGTTTTCTCAAGCCCGTCAAGAGCCATCTGTTCAAGTTTTGAATTGGATTCTTGTATTTTAGCATAGGAAGCCTTTAACTGGTCGCTTACTTTCTCTTGACCAATGCCTATGTCCAGCAGTTTTTCGTTTACTTTAAAGTTTGTATCTCTTCGTTTTAGAACCTGAACCACTTGTGAATATGGTAAATTCTGTAATGTCTTATCGGCGGCTATTAATCTTTTAAGCTTCTTGAGTTCCTTTTCAGCCTTTGCTGCTTTACTGCCCCCGAAGAAACCACCTGTGACAGCGTTCTCTGAAAGCATTACGCCTATTTGTGCTATTTCAGGCATTTCATTAAATGCAAGGTCCATCAACTGATAAGCTGTATCCTCATCGAAGTGTTGTTTTGGAACCAGTTCACCGCCCACCTCTACAAAGGCAATGTCATTGTACTGCTCTTCTGTTATGGTACCGTTTTCAAACCGTTCCTTTGCAATCCTGTTTACTTCATTGTTGAAGTGCATTGCAAGGGTAGGCCCAGACAAAACATTATCAAGCCCTTCTAGGTACTTCTGTCTTTGACGTTCACGCTCTGGACGACGGGCTTCCCATGCATCCATAAAAGGAATGCCCCGCATACTGTAGTCTTCTAAAGCCTCTAGTGCACCATAAGCTTCCACGCCCAACAAAGGTAATCCGGCGACAAAACCTCTACCTTGTTCAGCTAATCTTTCCTGAAGGTTTGCAAAAAAGTCCCCAGTTACATAGTTGTCCACTATTATTTGACGAACATTTCTATCGGGTATTGTCTGTTGTAACATACTGTTCACAGCAATACGGCCTTGAGCATAGGTGGTGGCAAGGTCACGTTCATCAGGGTCAGTCATGTCTTGAGGCAGAACTACACTTGATGCAGCCGGGTCAGTAAACGCGATAGTTGGTTGGTCTTCGCGAACCTCTCCCGGCATACCGTACTGGGCTATCTGGCCTTTTAACAAGACTCGTTCTTGGGCGTTGTTCTTGATTACTCTGGCAGTAGGGCGACCAACATAAGTCTTGTTGCCTAGAGTTACAGTCTCCCCAGCTTCAAGACGTTTCATTACAGATTCGTAAGTCTGAGGTTCAGTAGCCTCTGCCTTACGTTCTAATTCTTCTTGAACTTTAGGTTCTAATTCTTTTGTTTCAGTGCGAATAAATGGTGGTCGTTTTTGTACATCGACTCTTGTTGTTGTGTCCTCAACTCCAGCTTTTGGTTGTGGGGTTACAGGTGCAATAGTAAGACGTGGAATGCCCGAACTTGTAGTAGGCAAATCCTCTATCTTCTGAGTTTCTTGCGCTAACTGCTCATCTGCAGGAACAGCTTGTGTAGCTATTTCGTCCTGTGTTAAAACCACAGGGTCGTTTGTTGTCTGCTCTTCGTCGTTTACTTGAAGTGGTTCAGCCATTACATTACCTGTTCTGATGCTACTGATGGTGCTACTGACGGTTGGTCGCTTCTCTCTTTGACGCCCGTAACTACATTGCCATTTTTATCATAGTAAACACCATCTTTATAGAAGACGGTTTCACCATTAGGTCCAACCATTTCTGGCATAGGAACTGCACCTTGGGGTAATCCGCCTTCAGGATTATCCGGCTGTTCGGATGTTGGCGGTTTTTGTGTAACCCTTCCTGTGCCGTATACCTGACCTTGCAGTTTGCGAATCGACATGGCGGCTTGTACCCGTCTTGCTTGTTGGCGAGTCAAAGGAGATGTCTGTGAAGATATAGTGGCCAACATCTGTTTGTATTCCAAGTCTGCCATAAATTCTTTTTTTACGACTTTCAAAGCAGCCGCAATACTTTGTGGTGTTGACAAATTATAAGAACCCAATCTACGTAACTGTATCTCAAAGTCTTGGTTCGACAAACGACCTGCCGGGTCAACAGCACGGGCCATCTTTGCAGCCAGAGTCAGTCTGATTGCTTCTGCTTCAGATACAGCTTCTAATTTTATACCTGAAGCCTCTGCTGCAGCTTGTATGGAAGCTAAGTCCGCACCCTGAAACAGTTCAGCGTTGTCATTGAATATATTACCTATCAGGTTTGCACCTTGTTTTAGTTGAATTCCAAATGCCTTAAATCCAGCAGCAAAATCTCGTATCCAGCCTGTACCTACCTGCTGGCCTAATTCCGCTTCAAGCTGCTCTAATCTTTCTATATAAGAGACAGCGTCTTCTTGTGCCTTTAACCCCGTATCGAAATCATCTTTTTTCAAGCCTGTAACCATTTCTACAAACTGCATCCCATTCATCTGGGCTACCGCGCCTTGATTATTGTCCCGCTGATAACGATACTTTCGTGTCTTAGAAAACACGCCAGAGGGGGTTCCACTTAAAAGAGACAAAGCCTGTATTTGCTCCATCTTATTATTTTTACCGTATAGAGATTCAAGGTCTGTAAGTAGTCTTGCACTCTTTTCCTTAGTCCATATTTCAGGGCTACGAAGATACGCTCCCCAGCTACCACTCTTTTCAAGCTGCGCTGTTTTATATAGTAAAGCGTTCTGTCTTGCCGCGAACTGTTGGTCTGTCTCGCCTTCTTCGCGAACAATGGAAGGGTCATAGTTATAGCTAAATATCATTTCTTGAGCGTCAGCAAACCCACCAGCAGCAGCCATCTGTTCCCAGATTGACGCCGTTGCCTTGTCTACAGAGATAGCCACGGCTTGTTCTACACCGCCGCCATCTTTGTTTTTTGTGTTCATCCAAAAGGCAGTTTGAGTTTCTGTATCTAAATCTTGAATATAGGTTGCAGCCTGATTAATGGCATCTTGCTCCACACTCTGGAAACCTAGTTCATCAAACAGACGTGCAGCATTGCTGTAGTCCGAACCAAGGTCGATGAACTGCATACCGACAGCTTCTACACCCTGCTTCTTTTGACGCAGTATGTTGCCCATACGAATTTCGTATTCGTTCTTTAACACATCTGCACGGAGAGCATCTGCCGCATCTTTGTTGCCTTTAAAGTAGTTAAGAGCAGCGTTGTAGTTTTTTTCATTAGCTAATTGATTTTGCCAACTGTCCCAGAATATCTGTGACCTTTCATAATTGCTGGTTCCCGAACCGTATTTCATTTCAGAAAGAAGGTTCAGCTTAAAGGCATTTGGTCCACTACCGTAGCGTTTTGTCGTAGCAACATCTGCTGTTTGACTTACCAAACTAGCTAATCTAGCCATATTTCTTTGGTCGTCCGGTAACCCTAGAAATGCAGCACCTTCCGGCCCTGTCAACTTGTCATTTTTAATAAGGTCAAAAACGGTTTCACCCAACTTATCATCAGCTTCTTTTTTAGCCTTTTGGCTTTCTCTTTTGGCTTCCGCCTCTGCTCTCATAATCTCAGTGTGTCCGTTTATGACACCTCTGGCAAATGCAAAAATTGACATCTATTTACCCTCTTCTTTAGCACTGAGGAAGCCGCGTTCTGGTTCTGGTTCGCGGGGTGTGTTACCCGCCCTAAAGGCAGCATTAGCCTGTTCTCGTATCATGTTGAACATGCGAGGATTATTTTGCTGCATCATACGTAGGAATGTCTCATCATCCATAGTACCTTCAGTTTCGGCGTCGTCGTTTTCGAACAGACGGTACGGTATGTTTTCTTCTTCTGCCATGTCGGCAATAACTAAGCCTAGTGAAGGTTTCATAAGCATACCTACGTCCGGGGTAAACATACCATCTTGAAATCCTTGAAACACAATACCTTCAACTATGACTTCTATGGACACCCCAACCATAAGCAGTTTGAACAACTCCTCTTTATTACGAGGCTTCATAATCTTCTTTATAGAGTCCTCTAATGCAGCGTCTGGGTCTGCATACTTAGGAGGCTGTCCCCAAGGCCACTGAGCGTTGTCCAGCGTAAGGGAATATCCCGGAGGTGCTGCAGAGAATCTATCACCAACTGTTTTTCTTGTAGGGGGCTGTGCCATTTAGCTGACCTCTTTAGTTGTTGTAGTTTTGCGAACCGCTGCAGGAGCCGCAGGGGTAACACGAGGCATACTAGTTGACCCTAATCCTATAGTTCTACGGCCTTGACGTGTAGTCATGTTTGCGTCCACAATACGTTGAAGCTGGGGACTTATGTTTGTTCGCTGAGACATACGACGCATTGCAGACTGAACCTGTGCGTTGTTTAAACCTACTGGGTTTCTAACTGCTGAAGGTGTTACTTGACTAGGTTGCATTCTTCCTCTGACTATGTCGGGTCTTTGCATTTTAGGGTTAGTAAAAGTAGGCTTATCTTGAGATTTTAGATACATACCCGCCCCTGTTTTTATCAGGCTTCCCAAATCCCCACTTAAAAAGCTGCTGCCATAATCAACTACACTGCCGATAAAGCTACTCCCAGACATACCTTGAGTGTACTGAAGTTCGTCGGGAAGGTCTAAGATGTCAGAATCACCAAAAAGGTTAGAACCAAAATCCACGGCATCTTCTACAAAATTTGTTATACCCTTTAAGAAATCCACTACTGTCTCCCTAAGAAGCTGCCCAAGTTACTAGCCAGTTGCCGATACCTTCAAGAACGGCATCTTTCTGTTCTGTCTTGTACATGTCTTTACTGTTCGCATACTGCATAGCAACCATGCCAATGTCATGTTGGCGATTCAGTGCGTTTTCGCTCTTTTGAAAATTCCAAGCTGCGTTGTCGCGATAAGACTGCCAAAGACTGTTCAGAGCATTCTGGGTCATACCATAAGCATTCTGTACATTAATCCGGTTCGTTTCGTTCTGGATTGCCGTGTTCGCGGTGTTGATTTCTCTGCGCCACACGACGTTTGATTGGTCAACCGCAAACTTCATATTCGCATTGAACCTGTCCCGTGCATCAGTTAGAGATGCGTTGAACTGCTGCATGGCGTTCTCTTCAGATACATTGAACTGTTCCATAGCAGCCAAGCGGTTCGCGTTCGCTGTGTCAACCTGTGCACCCAGTTCCGCAAAGAACTCCTCAACTTGCAGTTCGTTCTTGGCATTGAACTGTTGACGGGCATTGTCTTCAGCAGCATCTTTGAACAGCCCTTGGACCAAGCTTTGATAGGTGAGAGTGTCGCTTTTTTGCTGGTTGTCAAGGTTCTTTAAGTCAACGGACAGGAACGACTGAGCGTTGGTAACGGCAGCTTGCATACGTGCGTTGAGGTTCGCCTTGTCCATTGCCGCGAACGTCGCAGCATTTGCAAGGGCAGTTTGCTGCTGGTTGTTCAGGTTCTGTAGCTGAATGGCTGCATACTTGTTCGCGTCTTGCTGGGCAATCTGTACGCCAGACTCCATGAGGGCCTGTGTCATTGCAGCCGACGCCATCGAACTGGAACCCAAACCACGGGCTTGCATAACGGCACTCACTTTGCGAACCGCTGGGGCAGCCCACGCTGGCATTGGTCCGCCTGACTGCAGAGATGCCATAAGCTGACCTAGTTGGTATTGGGTTGTGGCTTGCGGGTCAAGTTGCTGGGTAGCAGCGGTAGCTATAGCACCTGCCGATGGTCCAGCTTGAACACCTGTCATATCGACATAAGGTCCGGTAGGAGTTAGCTGTGCAGCTTGGGCTGGACCTAACTGCTGCAGGTCTGTGGTTACATCTGCGATACCTGCGACTTGGCCTACCCCGGCACCGGGAGCCGTTGGGGCTGTGGTAGTGATACCAGCAGTGGGGGCTTGGGCTGTAGTAACAGTAGGAGCAGCACCCAGAGTTACACCAGCGGTTGTTGCTATTTCACCGGGCTGTTCTTGAATAAGGGTGGGGGTTACTTGAGGCGGTTGGGTTTGACCCAATGCCTGTTGTTCCATTTCTTGTTCAATGTTGATTGCCATACCCTAGTCCCTTTGTAACGCTCTGTCGAGTTTATCTTCGACACGGTGCAACGCTTCCATAACCCGTGTCATGTCCTCACGTAGTTCGTTTTTGGTAGCGTAGTCTTCGCGTGTTCTGTTCAGTAATATATCTATGCGCTTCACTTCAGCCATTAGTGACCTAAACATCCAAAACGCTGGTGCAATTACCAGCGTCAAGATAATATTCCAGAACATCATGCTTGAGAGTTCCATTAGGCAGATATCTCTGTTGCACTAATAAACGAAACACCTCTTTCGTATTCATTGCTATCACTATCAGTAACAGTCCTGTTAACATATAATGTGTTTGCATAAAGAGAACTCATTGCTAATTGATATGTGATTTGTGACGTAGTGTTGTGAGTGCTATCAAAATAGACAGTAGCACCGCTATCAGGAGTACCACCAGCATCTGACGTATGATATCCAGAGCTAGGAAAACTTATACCAACACGTCTGCTACCAGCCGCCGCCGTCGATAACTTTGTACTATCTCTTAAAAAGAAAAACGTGGTATTTGCCATCCAGTTAACTGCGCCATATTCGCAAAATAAAAACGACTCTAGTTTGATTATAGAGTTAGTGGCTGTAGGGGTAATGTTTACTGAAAGATTAGTGATTGCAGTATCTGTATTTGCTGAAATAGACTGAGTGTTTGTACTATCGTATTGAGTGTATTGAACTTGCAATACCTTACCAGTGCCACCACTTCCGATAAATGCCGCTAGTTCTGCTGCTTTACTCATGCTAGGTCTCCTTGACATGCAAAGCTGGAATTAGGATAGTCATATAGAGCAGCCGCTGTAGGTGTTACATAACCAGTTGATGTACGCAATGAAGAAGCTAAAATAACTGCTTCTTCACTAGGTTTGCAATATTCTATAGCATTTGTTGAAGCTGCACTATTACCGCAAGAACCTGCAACAGTATATTGTTTTGCTGCACCAAACGATGACGTAAATGCGTGTGAAAAATCACCCGTGCCATTGTCCGTCAATGTGCTTATATTTAGACTTGCTATCGTTGCCGCAACGTCTGGTTCAAACACATTAAATGCTTTTGCACTACCATTTGCAACAAAGCTAGTAGCAATGCTATTATTACCGCTGGCATCCTTTAAGGTATTAACTCTAAGTTCGCTTGCCATTATGCTAACTCCCCGTAGGTTGAGATACACGCCGCACCAGCATCAGTTAGAGTGTTGCTAGAATTTCTGTTAGATGTTCTAAATGTGGAACTAGTTCTATGACTATGACTTACGGTTCTAGTGCTTGAATTTCCACTAGCGCCGCTTTCTTCTCCAGAACATTCTCCGTAACCATAGGTTGCATTAGACATATTTGTGGTAAAATTATATGTAAATGAACCTGTTGCATTATCTGTTAAAGAAGCGGTGTTGAGTGAATCTGCTACTGCTGGTGTAATATTATTAGACTGAGCATACATTTTCACTATACCAATTAAGAGGTTCATAGTTGCAGATGTACCAACAGTAACAGTAATATCGTTAGCCGTTGTGTTACCTCTCAGGTCATCTACTTTAAGAATACTAGCCATTACGCAAGGTCTCCGTGAAAATTAACAGAAACATCTGAAGCGTCTGATGCACTTCCATTTCCGTAAATTCTTATATTAACTGTGCTTGTGGTATAGGTTAATACCCTAAAAGCACCACGATTACTTGATGTATGATTACTTGAACCAGCGCAAGCATAAGAAACAGAGGACATGTTGTTGGTCAGGTTCGGGTTATAATCTCCGGTGCCGTTATCTGTGAGGCTTGAAAAGTTAAAGTTAGCATCTAAACTGGGTGTACTACCATCAAAATGTGCCCATGCCTTCGCAGCATGTTGCTTAGTTAACGCAACAGGACCAGTGCCAGCCTTGTCAGCAATAGTATCTACATTTAATACGCTGGTCATACGATACTCCAATAGCCATTAACAGTGACTGTGGCGTTCTGTGTAATCGGACCAGCCGACACGCCATTCTCATCGCTGTCAATCGTGATGTCAGCAGAGATGGTCTGCCCATTCAAGCGGATGATGCTGTTGTTACCCTTGAATGGATAGCGTGTGTCACTTTCTGTTTTAGTGTAGCTACTTGCTACAGCAAAGGTGTCGTACACCACCATCTCAACAATGTCATTCAGGCTGGCGGCTGTGACTAACACAACGCTTGTGCCTGTTGTGGCTGCATAGTCAGTACCCGGCTTTAGAAGCACACCATTCTGATACACATCCATGTACAGGCTATCTGTATAGCTTAATGTTTTTGCATCTGCATCGCTGCCACTGAATGT
>CEOJ01055921.1_pt1 | contig 13648 bp, 10 predicted proteins | sample 530281 | NCBI WGS metagenome assembly CEOJ01 (sample SAMEA2619879, study PRJEB7988) | marine metagenome | isolation source: saline water (ENVO:00002010), including | reverse complement strand
TTAACTTCTTCTTTAGTAGTAAATCTACCAAAAGAAAATCTAATTGAGCTATGTGCTAACTCATCGGGCCTTCCCAATGCTCGGAGAACATAAGAAGGTTCTAAGCTTGCAGAAGTGCATGCTGAACCAGATGAAACTGCTACATCTTTAAGTGCCATTATCAAAGATTCGCCCTCTACATATGAAAAACTAACATTTGTTATGTTCGCAACTTTATTTTTTTGATTGCCATTTAGTACAATTTCTTCAATGTCTGATATTTCATTCCAAAACAACTCTGATAGCTCTTTGATTTTTTCATTGTCTTTTGTCATTTCTTTTTTTGCTAAATTGAAGGCTTCACCCATGCCTACAATCTGATGCGTCGCTAGGGTTCCTGACCTAAATCCTCTTTCATGCCCTCCTCCATGTATAAGTGCTTCAAGCCTAACTCTAGGCTTTCTTCTTACATACAAAGCGCCCATACCTTTTGGTCCGTAACACTTATGGGCTGAAAATGACATTAGATCAACATTTAGTTTAGATAGGTCTACTTCTATTTTTCCAACACTTTGCGCTGCATCAACATGAAAAATTATATTTTTTTCTCGTGCAAAATTACCTATTTGTTCAATATCATTAATCGAACCCAGTTCATTATTGATATGCATCAATGAGATCAAGATTGTTTCATCTTTAACATGCTTGCTTATCTCTTCTAGTGTTATTACTCCATCTTGATTTGGGTCAAGATATGTTACTTCGAAACCTTCTCTTTCTAGCTGCCTGCAAGGATCTAATACAGCTTTGTGTTCAATCTTGGAAGTAATAATATGATTCCCTCTGTCTTTATAGAATCTAGCTGCGCCTTTTATAGCAAGATTGTCTGATTCTGTCGCTCCCGATGTCCAAACTATTTCTCTTGAATCTGCATTTATTAAGTCTGCTACCTGTAATCTTGCTTTTTCAACAACCTCTTCTGCCTTCCATCCAAACTCATGAGACCTAGATGATGGATTGCCAAAGTTTCCATCCAGCAATAAACACTCATGCATTTTTTTAGCAACTCTTGGGTCAACAGGAGTCGTAGATGCATAGTCAAAATATATAGCTTTGTTTTTCATGATTAATCTTATTATAAGAAATGTAAGGGTTAGAGTAAAAAACTAAAGAGTTATGCCTAATTTGTGGGCTACTATTTGATAAGATTCAACGACATCCCCAAGGTCTTTTCTAAATCTATCTTTATCTAAGCTTTCTCCGGTTTCTGCATCCCAAATTCTGCAACCATCTGGAGTAAATTCATCGCCGAGCATCAAAACACCACCAGATCTTCCGTATTCAACTTTATAATCAACTAAAATTAAACCCACTTCCCTGAAGAGCTTACAAAGAAGAGAATTAATTTTAAATGTAATTTCTTTCATTTCTACAATTTCTTTTTCAGTTCCCCACCCAAATGCTGTTATATGGTTATCATTTATAAGTGGATCTCCAAGGTCATCGTCTTTTAAAAAAAACTCGAAAAGAGGTTCTTCAAACTTAATGCCTTCCTCTACGCCTAATCTTCTACATAATGACCCTGTAGCAATATTTCTAACAACACATTCAACTGGCAACATATCAAGTCGCTTTACGAGACTTTCATTTTTGTCGATCAATTTAAGAAAATGAGTTTCAACACCATTATTAGCTAAATGTTCCATTATGAAAGCATTAAACTTATTGTTTATTTCTCCTTTACCCTTCAATGCTTCTTTTTTCTTACCATCAAAAGCAGATGTATCATCTCTATATATCATTAATAACTCAGATTTATCAGAAGTTTCATAAAGCGATTTAGCTTTGCCTTCAGAAATAAGATCAAGTTTTTCTATCATGATAATGATTCATTTATTTCATCAACTAATTGGTCAACAGTTATGTTGGTATTAGACAATTTTTTAAATTCTAAAAGCGTGTTCCCATCAGATTGTGAAAAAATTAATTCATAATCTGCATCGACATTCTCCTCTCCATCAAATAGACATCCACTTTCTGGACAATACCTTTCAGTATTTGCTGGGGAAAACAGATTGTTTAGCCAGCCTGTATTTTCTTTTTTAACTTTAATTTGAATGTATTTTAACTCTCTATTTCTATCAGACACTTCGTAGCCTGTTTTTTCTATTGCTCTGGAAATTGCTGACCAAGTTCTTTCAAATGGAAGTCTAAATTCAATGCCTATCTCTTTTTTTACATAAACAATTCGTGCTTTTTTATTTAAATTTAAACCTTGTGCTGCGATTGAATCGCCCTGATATCCTGGCAGATTTTCAGACAAATAGGATGCCATTTGTTCAAAAAATTCCTGATCTTTGCTTGTTTTATCTTCATTTGATAAATAAATCTCTGAGCTGTTGTTCTTTATTCCATGTTCGAGAGTTATAAATATGTTGTCTTGAGATTTGACTGCAGTTATCTTTCCATTTTCAGCGCTCTCATAAGCTAGATTGTATTGATTATCAAATAAATAATCTTTTAGTAAAGGCCATGTCTTTGAAGGCAATGCCTCCATATATATCCAATAAATACCTCCCAGCCTACGAATCTCCACACTTTCAGAGCCCTCAGATGAAAATATTTTTTTTGGTCTTGGTACTAAGCCTTCCTTTAAGAAGCTCTGGCCCTCCGGTGGATAGGGAAAATCATTTGAGACTTCTAATGCTTCAAATTCTTGCTCAAATTCTGATTTTGTGTCTTCTTCACTAAACCTATCATTTGGATTCTCTCTCACCAACAAACAACCATCTTCAGGACAATACTTCTGAGTATTTTCTGTAACTGAACAACTTTCTAGAATAAATATTCCAAAAATTAAAAAACTAGATTTTAATAAATGCTTCATATATTTCTTCCCTAAATTCTTCCGAGAGCGGATGCAAAGGTAATCTAAGATTATTCTCTAGTAACGACATTTTTTCAAGTAAGAATTTACATGGACTTGGACTTGCTTCTGTAAATAATAGTTCATAAAGGTGTAAATATTTTGTATTAATTTTTTCTGCCTCTTCAAATTCCTTTGAAAAACATAAGTCACTTAATTCTTTTATCTGTTTTGGAATTACATTTGCTGCTACAGATATAACTCCATCTGCTCCACCTTTCATGAAACTTACAAATGTTGGATCATCTCCAGATAGCAACAAAAATTCTGGCTTCATTGCTTTTATTTTTAAAAGGTCTTTAAATCTGTCAGGATTATTTACAGCTTCCTTTATCCCGGTAATATTTTCTATTTCAGTCAATTTAAGAACAGTTTTAGGCATTAGATCAACTCCTGTTCTTCCTGGAACATTATAAAGAGTTATGTCAGCCCCTGTTTTGGATAGCTCTGTGTAATGAAGAAACAATCCTTTTTGTGAAGGTTTATTGTAATAAGGTGTTACTGCTAAACATTGATTGATATCATGCTTTAAAGCTACTTCTGCTAATTCACAAGCTTCCCTTGTTGAAGAGCTTCCAATTCCTGCCATTAATGGAATATTTGCTAAGTCATTGGCAAATTTATATATTTCTTCGCGCTCTTTTTTATTAAGTGTTGCTGATTCTCCAGTAGTTCCAATAAGAACTATTCCATCTGTTCCAGAATCTTCATGAAATTTAATTAGATTGGCAAATGAATCGAGATCGACTGCTCCTTTATCATTCATTGGGGTAACAATTGCTACTATACTTCCTTTCAAAATAATTTTTCCTATAATCTATTCATGAATGATAAAACAAAAGCACCGAGTTTTTTAGGCTTAATTGATGAAAGTGAACATTTGTGTCTTGAAGATTTCAAAGGAAAATACCTAGTAATATATTTTTATCCAAAAGATAAAACCTCTGGATGTACTATAGAGAGTCAAGATTTTAGAGATTATATGAAAAAATTTAAAGCAAAAAATTGCGCTGTTGTTGGAGTTTCAAGAGATTCAATTAAATCTCATAAAAGCTTTCAAGAAAAAGAATCTTTAAATTTTCCTCTAATATCTGACCCAGATGAAAAAATGTGTAATGCATATGGAGTAATGAAAGAGAAATCCATGTATGGAAGAAAATATATGGGTATTGAAAGAAGTACTTTTTTAATCGATCCAGATGGGATGATTATAAAAGAATGGAGAGGAGTAAAAGTTCCTGGACATGTTGAGAATGTTTATCAAGCTCTTATATCTCTAGATTAAGAATCTAAATATTTCCAATTATCCATTAACGATTTAATAAAGCTAGATAAGGGGACAGCAAAAAATATTCCCCATATACCAAAAAGAGCACCAAAGAAAAAGACTGAGAGCAAGACTACTACTGCAGGTAATTTGACAACACCTGACATCAAAAATGGTAGAAATATATTTCCATCAATAAATTGTAAAATTGCAAACGCAAATAGAATTACTAACACATATGGTTCAAATCCAAATTGAGCAAGTGAAACTAGTAATATAGGAAATGTCATAAATACTGGACCGAAGAAAGGGATCAATTGACTCAAACCCAATGTTACTCCTACAAGAATTGGACTTTCTAAACCAAGCGCCCAAAACATCAAACTTCCAGCAATTGCTACTATAATTACTTCAATAAATTTTCCCTTAAAATAGTTCTGAACATTTTTGTTTGTCTCATTCCAAACTCTAACTAAAAACTTTCTTTTCTTAGGCAATAAAGTTGAGAAACCTGAGGACAATGTATCTGTGTCCCATAACCAGAAAAAAAGGAAAATTGGAATAAGAGTAAGTCCTAAAAGAAGATTCCAAGTTTCTTGAATTCTAGATATTCCAAAAGACAAAGCCTTTGCAGCAAAACCACCAAAATCCGATAGCAAACTTTGGGCTCCATCAATGGACTGAATAGGAGAGTCAACTGACCAAGTTAACCATTCTCTTTGACCAAGGAAATCTCTTATAGGCTCATCTAAAAAAGCAAAGTTAGGAATTTGGGATATGTATCTTTGCGCTTCATTTACAAAAAGAGGAATGAATAGTAATAGAAATAAAATTACAATTAAAAGAGCTATTAAAAATGTAGTTATGACGCTGATTCCTTTAGGAACTCCTATTTTAGTAAAATATACATGAACTGGATTAAATAAGAATGCTAAAACTATGCTGGCTAATATAAATGAGGATAGGCTGCCAACCACCCATAAAGAAAAGAGTCCAACAGCTATAATCATAAAGAGAAACATAAACTGTTGATTTTTAATTAAATTATTTAATCTCATTTTTTTGAATCTTCCTATAAAATAGTTATCAGATAATTATAGTTAACTCTGATGATTAAAAAAACAATTCATTTTTTTCTTTGCGTAATTCTTGCAAACAATCTTTATGCGCAGGAAAAGACAATTGAACTTCCTCTAATAGGTGATAGATTGAGTGGTGCTGTATCAGAGACTGAAGAACAAGCATTAGGAAGACAGTTTCTAAGAGATTTAAAGAAGGATGCAAAAATTCTTTATGATCCTATTGTTCAAGAGTGGACTGAGCTTTTCATTTATAAAATTAGTGAAAATAGCAAGGTTAGTAAAAAAACATTCGAAGTATTATTAATAGAAGATAATAATTTAAATGCTTTTGCTGCTCCTGGAGGAATAATTGGAATTAATGCGGGTTTATTTAAATATTCTGATAACGAAGCTCAATTTGCTTCCGTTGTTTCTCATGAATTAGCACATCTAAGTCAAAGACATTTTGCTAGGCAAATTTTAGAAAATAGTGACCGAAGCAATGCAAGTATGGCAACAATACTAGCTTCAATAGTTGTTGCAGTAACAACAAGAAGCCCAGCAGCTATTTTAGGTGGTCAAGGTTTGCTTGCATCGCAGCAACTAAGGTTTTCAAGGCTTTATGAGACTGAAGCAGATAGAGAAGGATTCATTACCCTAAAAAATTCTGGTTATGACACCAATGAAATGGCAGAAATGTTCAAAAATATGCAAGAGTTAAGAAGATTAAGCGGTGATAATATTCCAGAATTTCTATTAACGCACCCTATAACTACCAGAAGGATTACAGAATCAAGAGAACGAGCAAGAGGATCAGAGGGTGGCACAATTGATAGTCTTAATTTTAGGTTAATTAAACAAAGAGTTAAGTTTTTAATGACTGATAATCTTTCTATTAGAGCTTTTGAAAAAGAAATTGGAGAAAGTGATGATGATTTATATTTCAGAGCTCTATTAGAGAAGAAGAAATTAAACTTTACTAAATCCATAGAGATTCTCGAATTACTAGAAAATAAATACCCAGATAACTTAATAATTAAAACTACTAAAGCAGAAGTATATACCGAGTCAGGTAATGTTAAGAAAAGCAAAGACTATACAAAAAAGCTTCTTGAAGTTTCTCTTGGAAATTATCCTCTTAGCTACAATCTTGCAAATACTTATATTCTAGAAGAGAACTATCTTGCTGCAGAGCAAATATTAGAAGATATAAAGTTCTATCGTCCAGTAGATATAAATTTATTGAAAGATTTAAGCGCAGTACAAAAAAACAGCAATAATATGCTTGGTTACCATTTAACTAATAGTGAATTTCTTTTTTATTCAGGGAGATATGAAGAAGCATTAAGGGACTTGCAGGAGGCTAGAAGAATTGCAAGGAATAATTTTAAAATAAGAGAAATAATTACTGAAAGAATCTTAATACTTCAAACTTATGTTCAATCTAATAGAAGACGAAGCTAAATATTTGATTTTAAAAAATCATTAATTTCTTTCAATATTGTTTTTCTTTTAATCTCTGTAAGAGGTTCATGGCGCATATCTTTATAAGATTTAAATTCTGTTTTAAAACCACATTCAATTAGTAATTCAGATATTTTCTGAGCTTGTTTGCCATTTTCATTTATAGGATCTTCATCTCCTGTCAAAACTAGAAATGGAATATTTGGGTCCATAGAAGAAAAACTTTCTTTGGTCCAAAGATTTTTAAATCCTAATGCTAAATCTTTCCATAGTTGAATTGTTTTAGGGAATCCGCAGTATGGATCAGCAATATATTCATCGACTTTAATATTATCCCCTGAAAGATAATCATGGGTTGTTCTATTAGGCTCAAAAAAAGAATTATGTTTTAAAGTGGTGTGCTTTTCCATCTCATTACTTACAGATTTTCTATCCTTAAATGTATATTCTGGCCATAAAAGAAGATTGTTAAGGAAAAGAAAACCTGGACTTATGCTGAATGCAGCACTAAGAATAACCCCATGAAATGAGATATTTCTCTGAAGTAAAGAAAGAGTTAATGGTGTTCCCAAGCTATGGCTCAAAATATAATGATTTAAGGACGGATTCTCTTTTCTGACATGTAAATTCATCTCAGCAAGTTGATCTACAACAGCATCATAGCCACCCTCCTCTTTGAAATAACCTTTAAGTTTGCCATCAGATATATGTAAGCCATGACCTAGATGATCATTACAATAGACTACATAACCCACGCTATTTAAGAAATCTGCAGTCTCAACATATCTGCCATGGTATTCGGCAAGTCCATGAGCAATCTGAACAGTTCCAATTGGATTTTGAACATCATCCCAAACAACACCTCTTAGATTACCATGCTGACTAGGAAGATTTATTTCTTTCATTCTAATATTTTTGCATAGCTTTCTAATTCTTCTCTTTCTGTCTTAAAGCTATTTGCTGGATGGTCTGGATCTTCATAACCTAAAGCAATTCCACACCAAAGAATTTCATCGTCACCATACCCAACATGATGTTTTATTAGTGTTGGCAGTCCTGCCCATGCTTCTTGAAGACAGGTACCAAGACCCTCTCCTATTGCAGATAAACAAAGGTTTTGAATGAAATGTCCTACATGACCCCACCCATTTGGGCCTACAGCTTTGTTTACAGTAATAAATAAGCCAACTGGAGCACCGAAAAATTCATAATTCTTTCTTGCTTGTTCAACTCTCTTATCCATATCTTCTTTAGCAATACCAAGTGCTCCATATAGTGCAAAACCTGTAGTTCTTTGTCTTGCCTTATACCAGTCTGGTCTTTCCTCTGGATAAACTTGATAAAGTTCTTTTTCCATTTCACCTTTATCAAATTTCTCACAAGCTTCTTTAACTAAATTATTTTTAGCCTCACCCATTAAAACATAAACTTTCCATGGTTGAGAATTAACTCCAGATGGAGCTCTTTTTGATGTTTCCAAAATATCCTTTACTACCTCTATGTCAACTTCTTTGTCTAAAAAAGCTCTCACTGATCGTCTTTTATTTATTGCTTCTTTTATATTCATATTTAGCCCCTTAATTAATGAAATTAAATTTTAACCTCAAGTTAAAAATTCTGTAAACCTTCTTTAATTGTTCTATGCTTTTTTCGAGTTATTGGGTAATGAGAAAAAATAAAAATAGGTATTAGAAAAAGAATTAAAATCATTGGCCCTTGAAAAAATGCTAAAAATTCTTGTTGCTGTAATGTCGGTTCAATATCTCCTTTAGGGAAAGCAATCAACCAAAGAATAAAGCCAGAAAAAAATTGTCCAAATCCTGTCATACACTTTGCACAAAACGAGGTTAGTGAACTTATGGTCGCATCTTGTCTTATGTTTGATTCTAGATATATTGCATCAATGACATCAGGAATCATAGATTCTCTAGTCATTAAACTGATCAATGCAAAAGTACTTGTAATAAAGAGAGGTAAAGATAGAAAAATAACTAATTTCTGACTTCCTTGCTCAGGCATCAAACCCATTTCATACAATATGAAGGGTAAAGATTGAAAAAAACCTATAAAAACAAGACTAAAAATTACTATATCTTTCTTTTCAAAAATTCGTACAAGCTTTGGAGTCAAAAACCAACTCAAAATTGCAGAGCAGAAATAAAGTATTATGAATTGTTGTAGCTGTATTGGCTCAAGGCCCCAAAATTTTGTTTGGGTTAAAAAAAGTAGGCTATTCGCTAAACCCCATGAAATTTGAATAAAAATAGAACCTAAGATAAATATTAATAATGTTTTATTCTTAAAAATAAATCCTAATTCATGGTTTAATTTCTTCCATCTTGAGTTATATTTAGTTGCGATATTCCCATTCCAAGATTTCAAATTTGGTATCAAACTTCTCGTTCCGAAGATCGATATAATTCCGAAGCTGAACATTAAAAATGCTCCTATAATGCCGACATTCAATCCAGAGGATGATTCAGCATCAAAATTCAATAATGGCAAAATAATAAAAGAGTGAGCTAGAGCAATTAGAGATTGAAAACCCTCTCTAAGTGACATAATTTTGGCTTTGTCTTCATAAGAATCTGGTATTTCTGCAGCCAGTGCTCTATGAGGTATATCAAAAAGAGTTACAGAAAATCTTGTTAATATTAAAAAACAAAGCAACCAGAAAAAAAGCTTTACCTCATTCTGCGTCCATGATGAATCAGGAATAAATAATAAAACATAACTTATTGATATTGGAATTAAAGATAACATCATCAGTAGATGGCGACGTCCATACTTAGTCTTAAGTCTGTCTGAAAATGCTCCTATTAGTGGATCTGTGATAGCGTCAAAAATTAAAGCTATAAATACCGCGATACTTGTAAGTAAGGGGTTTAAACCAATATTTACTAAATAGTAAGCTCCCAAATAAAAAACAAAAAAGTCTGTTTTTATGGCATTAACCCCGCCCCCAAGACCAAATGAAATTTTTTCTAGATTATTTAACTTCAATTATTTTCCTAAAAAGGTATTAATCCTTTTTTTAACATTCTTTCTTATATGATTCCAGAAAATTTGATAGTCCCATATATGTAAATCTTTATTCCAGCCAATGTCTTTAGTTAAGATTCTGTCAATGGTAGCTCCCCTAACTTCAATATGGCCATCAACTCCTAATCTTGCAGAAAATTCTTGATTTTTTGGCATCCATAATTCTTTTATGTAGCTACTGTTACTTTCCTCTCGAAAATAGTCAATCAGAATTGAAGGTCCTGAAATTTTTGGCATTACTAATGAATCAAATTCTGATTTATGCCAATTTGATGAGTCGTTCCACGAAATTGGGTTAGTGGTTGCAAGCTTTTTAATAGGCTTCAATGAGTATCCCTCACCATCGTACATCCAAAATTTTAATCTTTGTCTTTTGCCGCCCTGACCGATAGTTTGAAACTGAATTATAGGTTTGATTTGTTCTTCTGATAAAGATATTCCATACCCAAGATAATCAATATAATCTTGCTCTAGAGGATAACCAATAAGATAAGCAGCTATTAGATTACTTTTAAAGTAAGATTGAAAACATTCTTCAGATAAAAGTCTCTGAGCATGTAATGACCCCTGACTATGAGAAGCTAAAATAAGAGGTTTATTTGTAGCTAAATTTTCTATGTAATACAAAAGTGATTTTTTTACATCTTGATAAGCTAACTCCAGAGAAAAAGAACTATTATTCTTTTGGTTTGTGGAAATAGCAGAAAATGTTGCTTGTCTATACTCTGGTGCATAAATATTTGCGATCTTGCTAAAAGCAGAGGCTTGAGTTGCTAACATTAGCTCTGTTCTTTGAAAGGTTGAACTATCTTTTGAAATATTAAAATTCCACTCTTTTAGAAAAAATCCTGTAGGATGAACAAAAAAACAATCGACTTCATTTTTATTATTCTCTTCATTTAATTCTTTAGGAAGTAATTCTGCAACAGAAGAAAAACTTGGTAATGTTGCCCAATAATCATCATTAGAATAATCTGGATCTTGAGGTATTTCTTTTATATCGAAGTTATGTTCTGGTGTAATTGAATTAAAGAAATCTTCCAACATGGAATCACTTTCTTTTGACATCAGAATTAACTTTCTTTGACTTCTAGACTGTATTCTTGAACAGCTGCATCTGTGCCATCAGTAACAATTATTCTAACTGTATATACACCAACATCATCTGCAGATGGTGTACCTGATAAAGTTGTTGCTGGCCATGGGAATGCGCCAAAGGATAAGAAAGAATCAACTTCATCTCCAGATGAGTCATAAACAGTTAATGAATATGTAAGATCATCGCCATCTTCATCTGAAGCATCTACACCATAAATATATGTTGATCCAACAAAAGCCACTGTTGTTGGTGTAGATGTTATAACTGGTGCGCTATTAGCTACTCCAGTTTTTTCAGGTATAAGATTTATATTTACCGTTGCATTAGAATCAGTAATTTGAAATAAATCACTTGAGCCAGACATTTCTCCAGGGCCACCCCATGAATTATCTCCATTTATATCCGACCCTATTGAAAGCCTATATGTTCCAGCTGTTAATTCGTCAAACATAAATGTTCCTACTCCATCACTTACTGAAGAAGTAGCTTCAGCAACTAGAACCCCAACATCATCAAGCAGACGTGCTTTTAAAGTTGGGAAATTAACATCATAAGCACTGCCTATTACATGAAAAATTACATTTACACCCACCGATAATAGCTCATAGCCTTCGTACGGCACACCAGCACCTGACTCCATTGGGAAACTAAACGTAATTGGTGTATTTACCCATCCAGCCCATGAATAATCTGGATCTTTTTTGACTGTAAAAGTAGAACCATTATCGGTTACATCTATAAACTCATCTACATATGAATATGTAACTGTATTAAATCCTGGTCCAGCTGCACCGTTAGGGGTTATCGTAAATGTGCCTTCATAAGATGTTGATGCATCTAATGCTACTAATGATGGACCTTCGTAGTAAGGAAGATTGTCAAAGCTAGTAAAATATCCACTATTAAAAGCATTTATTGATTTAAGACCTTTCTCAAGATCAATTATGCCATACCCTAAATGTTCATCCCAACCTGGTCTAGCGGTTGCATCATTATCTCTTGCCTCTTTATTTACATCATTTGTTAATAAATTAGCTCTTAGCATTTTATCTACTTGAGTATATTTAAGAACTGTTGGTAATGAGGTATTTGTTTCGAATGGTTTAGCCACTTCTTCATAATAATATTTGATTAAGGCAAGTATTCCTGCAGCATGAGGAGAAGCCATTGATGTTCCTTGTGCACCGATCATGTAATTTCCGTTGTTGCTATTCATTACATAATTTTCCCAATAAGCATAGGCATAGACTAAATCATCAACACCATCACCATTCCAGTCTGAATACTCTCCACCTGGAGCAGCAAAATCTACATATTGATTTGTTGAAGAATAGCTTGATCTTCTATCTGTTCCGTTAGTTGCACCAATGGAATATACGGTAGGACATGATGATGGATACCCTATTGAACCAATACCACTATTACCAGAGGATGAAACTACCAATATTCCAGACTCAGATAATTCTGCTAATTTAACGCAAGCTTGTGATGTTTGACTACCGCCTCCCCCATAACTCATATTTATGGAATGTAATTTTTCGGTTACCTGATTAACTGGAATATCAAGATTATTTGCAACTCTTTCTTTGAAATAAGTATTCGATTGATTAGCATCACCATTAATAAATAAGTAAGAATCATAAGTATTCCCACAACCACCTTGATAACAAACTCTTATCGGAGTTATTCTTGCACCCATTCCATTACCATCTAAACCATCATTTAGCATTGCTATTGTGCTTCCAACATGAATTCCATGACTAAAATCTGAGAGGAGGAATTCTTCATCCATTGGGTTAGTATCATTGTCTTCCATATCCCAACCCCAATCAGGAAAGAAAGTTGATCTTTCAAAACTTGGATCATCCAAACTTGGACTGCCTGAATCAATAACTCCTACATTAATCGGCTTAACTTCTTGACCAATAATATCTAAACCTTCTGGAAGATTAGTTACATCAAAATTCCACCATTGGTATGTGTTGTAACTTGGATCAGTTTGAAATGGCTCTGCATGTGTATGCATATTCCAATCAGGCTCAATTACCAGGCTTGGCGATCTTGATTGGAGAATAGATAAGGCTTTTTGCCATCTACCTTTGCTATAAGCATCTGGAAAATCTTCTTTTAATCTTGAAGAATAGTTTTCATCTGATGGTAAACCTGCCATCTCACTTAACTCTTTTAAATCTATTTCAACTAAGCCTCCTGATCTGTTTCCCATTGATTCTATAAGCTCATTTTCAGTTGCATTGAAATCAATAGTCATTTCAGGCGGCATTGTTTTCTTAACAACTAATATTTGTTCTAGGTTAAAGTCTGCATTGGATTTATCTGCTGCTTCTTTTTGTTCAGCTGAAGTTGCAAAATTAGGTGTCTGTGTTATTACGTAGGATGAAGGAACTGAATTATAACCTCTCCAGTGGTCTACAATTAAATAATAAATTGTCCCATTTCCTGAAGGAATCTGAGCAGTTTCAGTTTTTCCTAGTCCTGCTCCAGAAGAAACTGTATTTTCTTCGGTATCTACAACATAAATATCTATATCAGTATTATTTGTAGTATCTCCACTATTGCCATCATGATTTATTATTTCTAATTCTAAAGCTACTGACCCACCACTTTGAGCTATGACTTGAAATACTTCTAACTCATCAGTGTTTCCCATCCAACCAAGAATGGTTGAATTAGCTTCAACAAATTGAGCTCTATTAGTAAATCCATTTTCTACATTAGTTATGTCAGGGCTATTAACATCTGAATCTAAAGCAAAAGGTCCGCTAACACTTATATCCCCGCTTACAGCTAAA
>CEOJ01026863.1_pt1 | contig 13660 bp, 9 predicted proteins | sample 530281 | NCBI WGS metagenome assembly CEOJ01 (sample SAMEA2619879, study PRJEB7988) | marine metagenome | isolation source: saline water (ENVO:00002010), including | reverse complement strand
TTATCTTTACCCACAAAGAATGCAGCAACATTAGCTTTAAGGACTCAACAAATTATTGCTCATGAAACTCAAATTCCAGATTATGTAGATCCATTTGGAGGCAGTTATCTTATTGAAGAATTAACAGAAAAAATGATTAATAATGTAACAGATTTGATAAGTACAATTGATGATTTAGGTGGCGCTATTAAAGCTATTGAGCAGGGGTGGATAGCGAATGAAATTGCAAATAGTGCATATGATTATCAAAAACAGATCGATTCTAAAAAGAAAATTATTGTAGGCATCAACAAGTATATTGAACCTGATGAACCTGAAATAGACTTAATGAAAATTGACCCAAAAAAAGTAAAAGCTCAAATTCGATCCGTTAAATCAATAAAACAAAAACGAAATAATGATCAAGTTAAATCAAAATTATTTGATCTAAAATTAGTAGCACAATCAACAGAAAATGCCATCCCTGCGATAATAGATTGCGTAAAAAGTGAATGTACATTAGGTGAAATTTCAGATCAATTTCGCTCTATATTTGGCGAATATCAACCACATTAAATTGAAACAAGCTGCAATTATAATTTCTTTTATACTTCACCCTATGATAGTAGCGCCAGTTATGTTTAGTATATTAATATACACTGATCAATCAATCCAAAATGCTAATCACTTATTTATTACATCATTTCTTTTTTCAACTTTTTTTCCAGTAGCTACTATATTTTTCTTTAAAAAAAAGAATTTAATCTCAGATCTTGAAGTATCTATTAGAGAACAACGCATACAACCTTTAGTATTTGGGACTATCTATTTTGCAATTGGATTTATTCTATTACGATTACAAAATGCAACACCTTTAATTCAGGGTATCATGTTCTGCTATGCTATAAATACAGCAATTGTATGGCTTATAACTCGTATTTGGAAAATCTCAATCCATGCTATCGGCTTAGGAGGGCCTTTAGTAGCTCTTTGGTTCAATGGATTTAATCACCCTATAATTATGGGACTATTACTCTTTCTTGTTTGTTCTGCTAGAGTAATAATGGATGCACATACACCTGCTCAAGTTATTTTAGGAGCAATTCTTGCAATAGTACTTGCATATTTTGAATTAACATATCTCTTTATCTCATAATGATTTTTACAAACTTAATTTCAACAAACTTACGAACAAAAATTTTTGGCCAAAAAATAGAATATTATCAAATTTTATCTTCAACAAATGAAGAAGCTTGGGACCTTATTAAAAAGGGAGAAAGTACGCATGGCATGATTGTCATTACTGATCAACAACACAAAGGAAAAGGTCGAGGTAGTAATTCATGGTTTATGAGCCCAAGTAAAGGTTTAGCAATGTCTATAATTATTGATAAAACTATATCATTAAATGACGCAAGTCTAATCCCGATAGCCGCAGGGGTCTCAGTAGCTCAAGCTATTGAGAACCGTGGTTTAAAACCAAAATTAAAATGGCCAAATGATATACTCATTAATGGTAAAAAATGCGGTGGAATTTTATGTGAATCAAAAATAATTAATAGAAATTTAATACAAATGGTAGTAGGAATTGGGTTAAATATCAATGAAGCAACTTCAGATTTCCCAGATGAATTAATAGCAAATGCCACATCTATTGCCATTGAAACAGGTTATTCTCATCAAAGAGAATTATTTTGTGCAATTATAACTACTTTCTTCGAAAGAAATTTTGAAGAACTTAAAATGTCTCCTGAAATCTGGATTAAATATTGTAATCACTTACACAAGTCTGTTTCATTTAAATATAATGACAAGAAATACTCGGGTGTTTTTTTGGGGTTAGATAACAATGGATATGCACAAATAGATTTAGATGGGACCATAAAAACATTCCCATCTATAATCTTAGATTAAACCTTTAATTTTATATAATTGATTATTACCATCTTTTATAAAAGCATAATCAAATTTATTTTTAATACAAGCAGCTCCAATTTCTCCATCTTTTCTTATAGCAATATATGCTATTTGAAAGTCTGGATTGCCCTTATGAGATTTTATAACTCTTTTTAATGCTTCTTCACATGCAGATTCTGGGTGATATCCCTGTCTCATTAATTCAACAACCAAAAAACTACCAGAAGTTTTTATAATCTCTTCTCCTAATCCTGTTGCAGCCGCACAACCAATTACATTATCTACAAATAAACCAGCACCAATTATTGGACTATCTCCAACTCTACCGTGCATTTTATAAGCCCAACCACTAGTAGTACATGCACCTGCAAGATTTCCTTTTTTATCTTGAGCTAATACAGAAATGGTATCATGAGTATCATGAGGCTTCATTTCTTTACGATTTATCTTCCATTCTTCCCAAGATTTCTTTGAACTTGGTGTAAGCAAATTTTGCTTTTTAAATCCTTGCTCTAGAGCAAATTGAAGTGCACCTTGGCCAACTAACATTAAATGTTTAGTCTCTTCCATGACTTTTCGAGCAACAGATATAGGATGTAAAATATCCTGTAGAAAGGCTACGGAGCCTGCATTCCCATCTGAATCCATGATACAAGCATCAAGTGTCACATAACCTTTTTCATCAGGTAAACCTCCAATTCCAACTGATGTATTTTTAGGATCAGACTCTGCTACTTTTGCCCCTATTTCTACAGCATCAACTGCTGATCCTCCATTTTTAATTGTTGACCATGCTGCATCATTTGCTGGGATTCCATCTTCCCATGTAGAGAGTACTAATGGACTATTTAAATTTGATTTAATATCAAAATTATTATTATAAAATGATGGCAGAGATATTCCAATCAAGCTCTTTTTAAAAAAATCTCTTCGTTTCATTATTAATCAATATTAGTTGCAATATACTTATCTTAATCATTATTTTGGTAATTAGATATATAATAATAACCAAATAAATCTAAATATAGCTAACCCAATACAATTCAGTATTAAAACAAATTTACCTAAAATGAAAATATACCTACAAATTACTTCGATTAGCCTTTTTTGCATTAATTTTTTGTTTTCATCAGAATATTACGTTGCAACTTTTGGTTCAGATAATAATCCCGGTTCTCTTGCAAGACCATTTCGTACAATTCAGCAAGCTGCAGATATTATGGTCGCTGGCGACATTTGTTATATCAGGCAAGGAACATACCATGAAACTGTTACAGTCAATGATAAAGATGGGATTGATGGCTACCCCATAATATTCTCCAATTACAATAATGAAAAAGTTTTATTAGATGGAACAGTGCCTATTGAAACCATTTGGGAAACGCACTCTAATGGTATCTGGAAAACTACTCTTGATTTTGACATCTGGCAACTGTTTCTAGATCGTAAAGAAATATTAATGGCAAGATGGCCAAACGCAAATATTGAAGATGGCTCCATTTGGAATAAAGATGATTATTGGGGCCATGGCACAATTGATCAAGATAATGAAGCATATGATAATGGAACCCTAATTGATGAACCTCATTCCAATATCAATCTTGCTACAATAGGCTTTGACATAACAGATGCAGTTGCTATTCTAAATGTCGGTTCATTTAAAACTTGGACCCGAAGAGTTAATTCTCATAACGGCAATACGTTTACATATGATACTGTTCCTGATTGGAAAGTAAAACATCATGACTATTATTTAGAGGGTAAACTAGAATTTCTTGATTCCGAAAGTGAATGGTTTTTCAATCCTGAAACAAAAGAACTATACTACTACCCCCCCAACGACTTAAATCCTAATACATTAGATATAAGAGGAAAAGTTCAATCTTATGCATTTGAAATTTATGATTCAGATTTCATTACCATTCAAGGAATTGAATTCTTTGGTACAACTTTTAAATATGATAATAGTGATTATGGCTTAATAGATCGCTGTAACCTTTTCTACTCAAATTGCTATAAACGTATGCTAGGTATAATTGATACCGTTCCTGATATAACCATTTTTACATCTAGTAGTTATTGTAAAGTAGTACGATCATCATTTCGCTATACTGATGGACCTGCATTAGAAATGTATTCTGGAAATAATACAATTGAAGATTGCTATTTTTATCATATTGATCATACTGCTACCGATTTAAATGGCTTAATGACATCTATACAAATGGGTGGTTCAGATAATATTTTTAGAAATAATACACTACATAAACTGGGAGCATCTGCCACACTTAACCCAGGTAATGCTGCCCTGATAGAACTAAATGATATGTCTGATAGTGGATATATGCAAAGCGACGGATCTTTGGTTCAATGTATGACAGGACAACAACCTAATGTTGAAATTCGATATAATTGGCTTCACGATACCATTAAGTATGGAGCAAGATTTGATGGAAATGGAGAAGGGAATAATGGATTAATGCACCATAATGTAATCTGGAATGTTCAGGGCGGTATTATGGTTAAAGGATTTGAACACAATTTATTCAATAATACTGCTTTTGATAATGGTGATAAAAATGATATTATCGTAATGATCGAACAAGGCGGAAATGAAGGTACATTTACTCAAAATAATGCAGCAAATAAAATTGCAGGTCATAGGTCAGGTACATATCAGGATTATCCTGTGCCTGGTATTTATTCAAATAATTGGAACGGTTATGAAACAAATGATAATATAAAAAATCACTTGATAGATCCTGATAATTATGATTTTAGGCCACACCCTGATTCAGCATTAATTGACGCAGGTATAGATATTGATGGTATCACAGATGATTATATAGGTACAGCTCCTGATCAAGGTGCCTATGAATATGGAGGTGATATGTGGATACCAGGTATTACATGGAATCTTGAAGAAACTTTTGGAGATGAGTTCACTGAACCAATGATAATGTATAATGGCCCAATATGGTATGTAGGTACTACAGGATCTAATAATAACGATGGTAGTTTAGAAAGACCATTTGCCACTATTCAGTTTGCAATAGAGCGTGCATCAGAAAATGATACCATACTTGTACAACCAGGTACGTATTTTGAATCAAATTGGTTATATTCTAAAAATATAGTTTTAGCATCATTATTTATCACAACAAATGATACTAGCTATATTAATAATACTATAATTGACGGAGATAGTACTGATTGTACTCTAGCTATCTATGGTAATATTGATTCAACATGCAAAATTATTGGATTCACTATTCAAAATGGCATAGGGTGTGTCTATGGCCAAGGAGGTGGAATATATATTGAAGAATCAAATCCAACTTTGGAAAATCTAATTATAAGAAATAATTCCGGAGGTACAAACGGTGGTGGAATCTGTCTCAATAGTAATTCAAATGCGTTAATAAATAACGTTCTCATTGAGAATAATTCATCTGAGTATGGTGGTGGAATTGCTTGTTTTAATTCAGAACCTACTTTAACAAATTGTACAATTAAAAATAATCATGCATCATATAATGGTGGTGGTCTCTATCTCGAAATGTCAAACCCGATATTAAAACATACTTCCATTTTGATGAATTCTTCAAATAATGAAGGAGGTGGATTATATATTATGGATGGAAATTTTTTATTTATCAATTTATCAATTATTAATAATATAGCAAATAATGGCGGTGGACTTTATTATGAAAATAATAATGATAATATAAACCCAATTTTAAAAAATAGTATTCTATGGGATAATATCCCTCAATCCATTGTAAACTTAAATAATGTTTCTGTAACTTATTCAAATATTCAAGGCGGTTGGGAAGGAATAGGTAATATTAATTTAGATCCATTATTTTGCTTAATAGATAGTAATGATTATACATTAGCAGAAAATTCACCTTGTATAGATTCGGCAGATCCAAATTCACCCTATGATGAAGATAATACTATTGCAGATATGGGTGCTTTTGGTATTGGTTGTGAACAATTTAATTTCTCACCCTCAGAATTTTCTTTATCTACTCCCGATAATAATTCTGATATAATTATTGATGAATATAATCTAATCGATAACTCTATTTCATTTTCATGGGAAGCATCATCCGATTTAAATAATGATTCATTAATTTATTTATTTCGATATATGAGTTCAGATATTAACGATTTTAGTATAGATACAAATGTAACAAATTTTGATATATCCTATTTAGACTTATATAATGATCTTTTGGAAAATAATATTTCACTTGCAAGCATTACATGGGATGTTTCTGTTACAGATGGTATTGATACTATAATGGCAGAAAATGCACCTTATATAATCAATATAGATATCAATAATGCATTAAATTCATCCTCAGAAAAATTGATTCCAAAAATATTAGCTCTCCATCAAAACTATCCAAATCCATTTAATCCAAAAACAATAATTAATTATGATTTACCTAATGATGCGATGGTGCAAATTAAAATTTATGATATTTTAGGACGTAATATCATATCCTTAGTAAATAATAAACAAAAACCTGGATATCATTCAATTGAATGGAATGCAACTAATGATCATGGAAATTCTGTACCGGCAGGTATTTATTTTTATATGATCCAAGCAGATAATTTTATACAGATGAAAAAAATGATATTATTAAAATAAACTCATAAATATTTAATTTAAACTTTAAGAATCATAAGCTGCCATACCAGTAACTTCTTGCCCAATAATTAAGGTATGCATTTCATGTGTACCTTCATAAGTATAAACTGATTCTATATTTGCCATATGACGAATCGGAGAATAATCTTCTACAATGCCATTACCACCTAGAATCTCACGTGCGGTTCTAGCAATATCTCGAGCCATCGAACAATTATTTCTTTTTGCCATTGATACTTGATGAAAAGTCATTTTACTATCATCTTTTAATCGCCCTAACTGGTATACTAAAAGCTGTGCCTGTGTGATATTTGTTACCATATCTGCTAGTTTAGCTTGAGTAAGTTGATATCCACCAATAGGCTTAGAAAATTGTTTTCTTTCTAAAGAATAATCTAAAGCAGTATTATAGCAGTCTACAGCAGCTCCAACCATGCCCCAAGCAATACCATATCTTGCTTGAGTTAAGCAACTTAGTGGACCTTTTAGCCCTTTTATATTGGGGAGTCTAGCAGAATCTGGGACCCGAACATTAGACATTGAAAGCTCAGATGTAACAGAAGCTCGTAAGCTTAATTTGCCATGAATATCACTTGATGTAAACCCTTCCATACCTTTTTCTAATAAAAATCCACGTACAATACCTTCGTCATCCCGTGCCCAAATGACAGCAACATCTGCCAATGTTCCATTAGTGATCCACATTTTATTTCCATTAATTATCCAATCATTGCCATCTCTCTTACATCTAGTAGCCATCCCACCTGGATTTGAGCCAAAATTTGATTCGGTTAGACCAAAGCATCCAATTTTTTCACCAGAACCTAATTTAGATAACCATCTAGTTTTTTGCTCATCGGAACCATATGCATGAATTGGGTACATAACTAGCGCGCCCTGTACACTTGCAAATGAACGTAATCCTGTATCCCCACGCTCAAGTTCATGTAAAATAAGACCATAAGCTACATTACTCACACCTGCACCCCCACTTTCTTCTGGTAAAGAAGACCCCATAAAACCTAATTCACCAAGCTTAGGTACAATATCCATAGGGAATGTTGAATTTTCATAATGTTCATTAATGACTGGCATAAACTCAGTCTGAACAAAATCATAGGCTGTTTGCTGTATTAATAATTCTTCTTCGGTAAGTTGATTTGTGATTCCAAAAAAATCTGGACCATATTTTTTCATATTTTTCCTATTAAAAATTAATTAGAAATTACACCTGAATTCCTATTGATTTCGCAATAGAAATTAATTCATCATCAGACCAATAAACTTTATCAGGTCTTGATTTGATATGTTTCATAATTATTTGAACATCTTGTTTTGAAAGACTAATACCTAAAGAACAGAATTTATTAAAAATTGCGGCAACTCCGGTGTACTTATCTATAACAAATTTACGTGTTCGATTTAGTAAACTTGGATTAATAGATTCATAAGAGTATGGGTTATTTAATACAGCTTTAACATGTAAACCTGACTTATGTGTAAATGCATTTTTCCCAATTAAAGGTTGATTATCTTGAAATTTAAAATTTGAAAATTCTGTAACTAATTCTGTTAATTCAGGAATTAAACTTAAGTTCCAGTTCCTATTTATCTTATACAAATTAATTAAACTAGTTACAAGTTCAGCCATAGAAGATAATCCGCATCGCTCACCCAAACCATTAACTGTAACATCAACACATTTAGCCCCTGATTCTAAAGCGGATATAGCATTAGCTGTTGCCATACCATAATCATTGTGACAATGAATATGTAAAGGTATATCTAATTCTTTAGTTATAGCATCTATTAATATTTTTGTTTTAGTTGGTGTAAGACAACCAACAGTATCAGCTATACTAAATCGATCTGCACCAGCTAACTGAGCAAGTTGCCCAATCTTTATTAAGAAACTAATTTCAGTCCTACTTGCATCTTCAGCAGTAAAACGCAATTTAAGTCCTTGATCCTTACCATACTTTATAGCTGACTCAATACGATTTAACGCTTTTTTTTGATCAATATTAAATTTATGTTTTAAACTAATCGGAGATGTCCCATAAAAAATACCCATCCATTCAACGCCTATTGCCGAAGCATCATTAATATCTGATTTCATAGCACGACCGTGTACCATTTTTTTTGCATTTAACTCCAAATCATTCAACATCTCCACAGCTTCATATACATCTGAAGAGACTGCTGGGTGTCCCAATTCGATAAAATCAACACCAAATAAATCCAGTTTTTTTGCAAGAACAATCTTTTCTCTAATTGAGAATGAAACGCCAGGAGTCTGCTCTCCCTCACGAAGAGTAGAATCTAAAATTTCAATATTTTGATCTATCTGCATACTAGATTTCGTTGTTTTTTTATATCCATTGAGATTAAAAATGGATCTGTTTTTTGTAGATCTACAAAATTTGTTTTTGATGTAACGTCTAACCATTTACTTTGAATGATAATTTGTCCGATAGAACCACCTAAAGTATTTCCTGGGCCCAACAGAACAATTTTATCAGGGCAAAATTCTTTTATCGCTACATTTATTGATGAAGTAAAATTATAAGTTTTTTTGACTTGGTATCCTAATGTATAATTATATAATTCTTTAATATCTGTGGAAAAAGGTGACCAAATATTTCCTCGACCATCAATTAATGGAATATTTGGCTTTTGAAAAAATGAATATGGAATCTTAGAAAAACTTAATCTTGAAATATTTTCCATAATTGGTGTATGAAATGCAGAATGGAATGGAAGCTGTAAAGGATATTTATCAATAGTTGGAAGTTCTTTTAAGAGTTCATCTAAAGTATTTTGTTCTCCTCCAATAATCAGGTATCCTCCCAAGTAAATTGAAATAAATGCATTTCTTTTTTTTACCTTATCCAAAACCATCTTCTCTCTTTCTTTATCAACTTGCCAATTATCATCAATAATTGGATATATAATTTGCCCTCCATGTAAATTTCTACTCGATAATGACCCCATTGTTTGAATCAAATGATAAGCATTTTCTTTATTTAAAGCTTGCCCCAAAGCCAATGCGATATACCAACCCATAGAATTACCAGTTATTGCAACAATTTCATATTTTTCATTATTTATAGATAAAAAATCTGATAAACTACAAGCATAAATTAGTGGGGATGCATTCTCACCAATCATATGGATTTTTGCCTTAAACGGTTGTGTATCTAGATCAGTAAGTGTAGACATTTTTACAGATTTTCTTTGATCATCCATCCATGAAATATGATCTTTGGCTAATTTACTACTAACTGCTAAATAACCGCTTGTCTCTCTAGTGTAACTACCCCTACCGGGACATATGATTACTAATCGTTTTCTCATATTATATAGTTCAAAATAATTCTATGTTGTTAATGCTAAAGCATTCTGAATAATTGATTCCTTGCTTGGTAAAGTTGCAGTAGCTGCAATACCCAAAGAAATAAAACTATCATCAGCTGCATGAAGTTTAATATTTAATAAATTATTTGACTCAGAAACTAAGTTTGCCATAAGACCTTCACCATGACAACCAGTTCTGCGACATTCATCTACAATAAGTATATTACTACATCCATTAATCTCATCTATTATTCCAGAAACATTAATATTGGATAACCATCTTAGGTCAATAACTTTAATTTTTTTTCTAAGTTTTTTTTCAATTTCAATTTTTGCCTGAAGTGATAAATATAGACCATTACCATAAGTAATAATTGTAAGAGCATTCCCACGACCATATACTGCAAAATCTCCAATAGATAATGTTTCTTCAATATTTGGATATATAAAATTCCATTTCCCGTCTTTTGGTTTAATTAAATCTTTAGTCATATACAATGCAATTGGTTCTAAAAACACTGTGACTCGCCCATTTTCATATGCTTCTTTTATAGCGGTCCTAAGCATCATTGCAGCATCTAACCCATTAGATGGCACGGCCAGAATAACACCTGGTATATCTCGAAATATTGATAAAGAATTATCATTATGAAAATGTCCTCCAAAACCTTTTTGATATGCTAGCCCTGGAACTCTTAAAACCATTGGATTTGTAAATTGGCCTTTAGAAAAAAAAGGCAGTGTAGCAGCTTCTCCTCTTAATTGATCTTCTGCATTATGAAAATATGCTAAAAATTGTATTTCCGGGATTGGAACAAATCCATTATGACCAAAACCCATCCCAAAACCTAATATCGATGTCTCATCCAAAGGACTATTAAATACCCTACGTATACCAAATTGTTTATATAAATCGGATGTAACATTATAAACACCACCTTTTTGAGCCACATCTTCTCCAAATACTAATGTATTTTTATATTGAAGCATTATATCGAATAAAGTATAGTTTATGAGTTTTGCCATGTGTTGAGGCTGACCTATGCGACTATATTCTTTCCCAAATATTTTCTCTCTTTCTTTATCTACTGGATAATTAGGGGCTTTTTTTAAATCTTTATTTGGGATAATTGATGACATCACCTCATTAGAAGTTTTTAGTTTTGGTCTATCAGTTGAAATCTCAAAAACATAATTTACTTTTTTTCGATTTGATTCATATAACGTTAAAATTTCATCAGAAGATAGACATTGATTTTCAATTAGAATACGAGCAGAATGCAGCAAAGGATCATTAAATTCATTCTGTTCAATATCAGCAATAGTTTTATATCCAACTTCTACATCTGAACCAGCATGCCCCATAAGCCTTACAGTCTTCATATGAAGAAAAACTGGTTTTCGATTTTGTCTACAAATACTTTCTGCATCTTTTGATTTAAGTATTAAATCAATTATTTGCAGTCCGTCAGTTTGAATATATCTAGTGTTTGGGTTATCATTATAATTTTTTTCTACCCAATCTTCACTAGTTGGTACAGAAATTCCTAAACCATTATCTTCACAAATAAATATTATAGGCACATGGCCACCAAGACTAGTAATCCAGTTTGCAGTATTAAACGCACTTAAAGCTGATGCATGATTAAGACTAGCATCACCAAAACTACATAAGACAATACTATTATTTTTTAACTGCCTTTCTTTAATATTTAAATCTTTGGCACGATCAATTGAAAATGCAGTGCCTACTGCTTTTGGCAAGTGACTTGCTATTGTACTTGTTTGTGGCGGTATATTTAATTTTTTACTACCTATAACTTTATGACGACCGCCACTAATTGGGTCCTCTGATGATGCCATAAATGATAATGCCATATCGTATATTGGCGTAGTACCAGGAAGTTGTTTTGATCTTTCTATAAAAAATGGGGCACTACGATAATGTAAAAAAGCCATATCATTATAAGAAAATACTTTTCCAAAAACTGCATTGCCTTCATGTCCACTACTACCAATTGTATAAAAACACTTCCCTTCATCTTTTAATAGCCGTGCTTTTAAATCCATCTGACGACTTAGAACTTGAGATTCAAAGATTGAAATAAGTTCTGTGGTTTTAATATTTGTTTGAGATAAAGCTATGTTCGTTCTAGCACTAGGGAACTTACCTTTTTTTACAAATTCAATAAAATTCGAATCAATAATTTCTGCTCTATTAAAAATTGACATATTATTATATTTTATAGAACATCAAATTTCTTTATAATTAATCGGCCATTTTAAACATAACCAAATTATATAATTAGTTTTTAAACCCTTCTATTTTAGATTTGAATTCTCTTAATTCTCTTACATTACCTATTTCCACTTCACCTGAGTTCCATTTTAAATAAAAATCAGTATCTGAATCTGAGCCACCTTGTTTCTGATATAATGAATAAAGATCTTTCTCATCTCTAGGCTTATTATGATTGAGTGTCGCTGTAAGCTGATAAGCAATGTCTTCATTGATATCATCAATCACTCGATTTGGTAATTCTTTTTGTAGTAGACTTTGTTCAATTCGAGAAAATCTTAATCCTTTCACAGCATAATCCTGATATGCTTCCCAAGCATAAGGAGCAACTTTTTTAACAGATTCTGCCATTGCATCAGAAAAGACACGAATTTCGTACTGTGCATGACTATCAGATCGAAGCCCTATAAAGTGTAGTAAATTATGTAAATCATTTTTCCAATACCATTCAGTGTATAAATTAACAGGTAAAATCGCTCGCGCTAATTCACGAGCAACTCCCGCTTCATTTAATTCAGAATAGATTGCAAAACTTTTATCAGAAATATCCTTAAAATATTTGGTTACTCTTTGTTTTAGCTCTAAAGGAACATCCCCCATTCTGCCTTGCTTATTTAAAGCAGATTGAAATTGAATATGATCTGGGTCTGGATAATAAAATTCATCACGTGCTTCTGAATAACGTAGAGAGTATTCATTAATATTTGCTGTTCTATGACGAACCCACTGACGTGCTACAAAAATTGGCATTTTACAATGAAATTTAAACTCTACCATTTCAAATGGAGTAGAATGTCTATGACGCATTAAATAACGAATTAAACCTCTATCTTGCGAGAGTTTACTCGTTCCCTTACCATAAGAGACTCTTGCCGCTTGTACTATAGCATCATCCCCTCCCATAGAGTCTACAAGCCTAACAAAGCCTTTATCCAAACATTTAATTGCATCTTCTGGTATTTGCTTCATTTCAAATTACTATTTTCCTTTTCTATAAATCATCAAGCCATCTCTAATTGGCAAGAGTAATGGCTCTAATTTATGATTATTTTTAATTTGTTTCGCTGTTTCTCTCAATACTTTTGAATCATTATCATCAGGACTTAATACTTTACCACTCCAAAGCATATTATCTAAAACAGCAATACCATTAACCTTGAGTAAAGTTGTACCTATTTTATAATAATCTAAATACCCAGATTTATCAGCATCTATAAAAAGCATGTCAAAGCTATTTACTTTAAAGCTTTCTAAAGATTTTTTCGCTGGTCCACTATGAATGTTAATTTTATGATATACAGCAGATTTCTCAAACCAACTTCTAGCTGTTTTTATATGTTTTTCCATTAATTCACAAGAATGTATTTCTCCATCTTCTGGTAATGCTTCAGCCATCTTTAATGTTGAATAGCCAGTAAACATGCCTATCTCTAGAATACGTC
>CEOJ01051425.1_pt1 | contig 13673 bp, 8 predicted proteins | sample 530281 | NCBI WGS metagenome assembly CEOJ01 (sample SAMEA2619879, study PRJEB7988) | marine metagenome | isolation source: saline water (ENVO:00002010), including | reverse complement strand
GAGGGTAGCTTCTGCCCACAGGGCACCAAAATACCTCGAAGAAGTAATTCTATCTTCAATAGAAAATGGATGTCAAGTATTCATTGGTATGGCAGGAGTTTCGGCTGCTCTACCAGGAGTGATTGCATCTATGACTCATTTACCAGTTATTGGAGTTCCAGTAGGTGGCAAGGTTCCATTTGATAGTCTACTATCCATAGTTCAGATGCCACCCGGAGTTCCAGTAGCATGTGTCGGCGTAGATAGGGGAGATAATGCAGCTGTTCTAAGTGTACAAATACTTTCACAATCAAATTCTGAACTAGCCAACAGACTAATTGATTGGAGGAAATCAAAGACTAATCAGGTTATTTCCGACGATGAATCATTAAGGTCGTGAAAAATTGGAAACACAAGTCTTAATCGACGAAGCAATTGAGAATTTACAATCTACTGTTGATGATACAGCAATTATTGCCTGCTCAGGCGGAATTGATAGTACTGTTGCAGCAGTATTAGCACATCGTGCATTAGGGAATTTACTAAATTGCATTTATGTCGATACTGGATTTATGAGAAAAAATGAATCTACTGAAGTATCTCAGATGTTTTCTGAAATGGGAATAAATTTGAAGGTAGTAGATGCGTCCAGCATTTTTTTCAAATCTCTAGAGGGCATAACTGATCCAGAAGAAAAAAGGAAAATTATCGGAGAGCAATTTATTCGAGTATTCGAGAAAGAACAAGACACTTGTTCAGCTAAGTATCTAATCCAAGGCACCATTGCTCCAGATTGGATTGAATCAGGAGGGGGTGAAAGAGATACAATAAAATCTCACCACAATGTTGGTGGAATTCCAGATGAAATAAGTCTAGAAATAATAGAGCCTCTACGAGAATTCTATAAAGATGAAGTAAGAGAAATTGCAAGGAAAATAGGAATAAAATCAAGTGAGAGGCAACCTTTTCCAGGCCCTGGATTGGCGGTAAGAGTTCTAGGAGAACTTACTCCCAAAAGAGTAGAAACATGTAGATCAGCATGCCATCTTGTGGAAACAATGATTGACGAAGCAGCTAAAAATGGACGCTGTGATTTACCCTGGCAATATTTTGCCAGTCTTTTGCCAGTAAGAAGTGTCGGAGTCCATGGAGACGTTAGGGTCCACGGGGAAACTATAGTAGTTAGAGCAGTAAAAAGTATAGATGGAATGTCAGCAAAATACTCTGAATTGCCTCATGACTTATTGCAAGAAATTAGTACCGAAATTACTAATTCGTTGAAGGGTCAAGTTAACAGAGTTGTTTATGACATTACACACAAACCTCCCGGAACTATTGAATGGGAGTGATATAATGAAAATTGAGGGCACAGATTTCCAGAAAAAGGTTTGGAATGAGATAATGAAAATACCAAAAGGTCAAACAAAAACCTACAAACAAATTGCCGAGCTAATCGGAAATCCGAATTCATACAGGGCCGTAGCAAATGCATGCGGAAAAAATCCATATCCAGTAGTCATTCCATGCCATAGGGTGATACGCTCAGATGGGAGAATAGGGGGGTATAGTGGCATTGGTGGCGAGAAAACTAAGGCCAAATTATTATCTAATGAGTACAACTGACTTCCGATTCTTTGATGAATGGATGTGTTAGCCGACAGATGGGCCGACATAGCTTAGTTGGTGGAGCGGTGGACTGTTAATCCACAGGTCGCAGGTTCGAGTCCTGCTGTCGGCGCCATCTTTTTATCAACTTTAATTTGAATTTTTTCACAATTTTCTTCATTGATTTTTTTTGAGGTCATACAGTCCCAACACTCATGAGCTTCCTTTCATCAGCCGATGCATGGGTACTAGGGAGTCAGTTACTAGGGCACTAGAGGCAATAGAAAATTCAGGTAGACATTATCGAGACAGCTTACCGATGATCGCAAGTGAAAATATAATCAGTCCATTAGTCAGAAAGGCCTGTAATTCAGATTTACATGGCCGTTATGCAGAAGGGCTTCCATTCAAACGATATTATCAAGGATGTGATGATTTCGATACAATCGAAGATCTAGGAATAATTAGTGCGAAGAAGGTTTTCAATTGTACATTTGCGAATATACAATCAACTTCAGGAACCAACTCAAATATTGGTACATTGAAGGCTTTAACAAAACCCGGTGACACTATTACCGCTGTTTCTACTGCTGATGGAGGGCATATTTCTCACGCCAGAATGGGCGGAGTTGGAGTAAGAGGCCTAAATCTGATTACTTATCCTTGGGATGAGGATCGGATGGAGCCAGACATAGATGCTTCTGCAAAATTAATCAGAGAATCTGAACCCAGCCTAGCTCTTTTTGGGCAATCAGTTTTTCTATTTCCTACTCCTATGAAAGAACTGGCCGATGTTGCACATGAGGTTGATGCAAAGGTAATGTATGATTCTGCACATGTTTTGGGGCTGATTGCAGGTGGACAATTTCAAGATCCCTTAGGAGAAGGGGCTGATGTAATGACTGGAAGTAGTCATAAGACCTTCCCTGGGCCTCAAGGTGGTTTTGTACTATCCAAATCAGAAGATGAGAAATTCCATCGAAAATTGAACAGTGGAATATTTCCAGGGGTATGTTCTTCATATCACTTACATCATGTAGCTGGAAAAGTAATATCATTACTAGAATTTGAGGAGTTTGGTGAAAAATATGCTAGTGACATAATTGCCAACTCTAAGGCCTTGGCATCTGCTTTAGCATCCGAAGGATTTGATGTATTGGCAGAAGATAGAGGATATACAGAAAGCCATCAAGTTGTAACTAGACATGGAGAAAAAGATTCAGGTGCAGGTAGAAAGGCTGCAAAAATATTAGAGGACTCTGGGATTATTACCAATATGAATATGTTACCAGGAGATACAAAGGCTCTATCTCCAAGTGGACTCAGATTAGGAACACCCGAGTTGACGAGATTGGGCATGGGTACTGATGAAATGCAAGATATTGCTAAATTCTTCTCAAGGGCATTAATATCGAAAGAATCTCCTAAAAATATTAGGAATGATATTATGAGTTTTAAGAGTAATTTTCAAACAGTTAATTATTGTTTTGAGCCCGGTCCAGCCTATCCAGGACTAGATTAGTCCGCAACATATACATCTGAGCGTTTAATCGATAGATTGTGAATACAAAACCCTTAGGCGCTGTAATGTTATGTTTAATTCTCCTTCTTCCAGGATGTACTAGTATTACTGGAGATGTCAAAGATGAAGATTTAGAAGTAAATAATGAAATAATAAACTGCCAAGATGACCCATCTCAAAGTGGGTGTTTAGTGAAAATTTCTCCTAACGATTGCTCTTTGAGTGAGATATTTGATACAGACTCATGCCGAGAGATAAATAGTCCAAAAAACCTACAAATGGGCGTTTCTGAGTTAATTCTAGAAATCAATTCAGAAATGCAACCACTTACTCCCAGCTTCTTAGGAGATAGACCATCATCATGGTCTATATCCCCCAATCTTCCAGAGGGAATAATCATGGATTTAGATTCTGGAGTTATTTCAGGCATTCCAATCGTCGAATCGATATCCAAAAATTATACTGTTACAGCTACTAATTTTGCGGGATCAACATCATTTAATTTTTCAATACGAATTACCAGTAAACAACCAGTTTCAATATCTTATTCTCCTTCAATATTGGAATGTACCGTGAATAATACTTGTTCGAATAATATTACTATAGAAGGTGGAATTCCTACATTCTATTCAATTATTCCAGAACTTCCATATGGATTATATTTACTTCAAAGTGGGGAAATCCAAGGAATCCCTCAAAATTCAGGAAATTCAAATCATACAATTATTGCATCAAATTCTGGCGGATACATCAGTAAAAATATCACAATTTCAATATCAGATGAAAAAATTTTCAATATTGAATACAACTTCACTGAACAATCTCTAGTAATTGGGCAGGCAATAGAAATTAATCCACAAATAATTGGTCCAAATCCTAATACTTGGATATCAGAACCCGATTTACCCGAAGGACTAATCATTTCAGAAAAAGGTAAAATTATTGGTATCCCTACTAAAATTCAGAATTTCATTACGTATAATATTCAAGGTTCTAATGGTGCTGGGACTGTTTCTACCAACATTTCATTCGAGATAATAGATATCGGAACAAAAAATTTATCTTATGGAAATTCTCAATTTTCATTTATGATAAATGAAGATGTTCAACCCATTATTCCTTATTGGGATGGTGGAAATCCTACTTCATGGGAAATAAATAATAATCTTCCAATTGGCTTATTTTTTGATGATGAAACCGGAATTATTTTTGGAAAACCTTCTCTACAATCGAATACTAAATATTTTACAATCTGGGCAAATAACTCAGGCGGATCCACATATTTCCAGTTTTCATTGGAAGTAATCGAGTATACAATTTCAATATCGTGGCCATTAGATGAAATTGCAATAGCGTCCAATAATTCATTCTTAATGAGGTCAAATTTCTCAGCCCCGAATGGTAGTACTTGGGAGATATCACCATCACTGCCCAATGGATTGAGTCTATTTGATAATGGTACAATAATTGGCACTCCAATTGAACGTTCAGACTGGGATGAGTACTTTATCTGGGTTAATTTTTCTGGCTTCTCTGCTAATAGTAGCTTTTGGCTCGCAGTTCATGATTTGATTGCAGATCAATCCGAGATAATAAGGGGCATGGAAGTTACAAATTGGAACGGCCTTCCGTCTACAATTTTACCCGTTGGCAAATGGTCTTTTCCCGTTGGAATCTCATCTAGAGATGATGGAAAAATTGGGAATCCAGTAATTTCTGCAAGTCATGTTGGAAGAGGAAAGATGTTAGGTTATGGTCATGAAAGCTGGATTAGTGGAGGACATACAACCCAAGAACTGACATTTTCATTACAAGCAGTGCAGTGGGTTTGTGGTAAAGAGGCGGAAATTGGAATTTCATATGGTTCCGGACTGTCTCATTACAAAGAAGATTTGGAGAATGATGGACATAATGTACAAGAATCAATATCTTTAGATGATTTATCCGAAGTAGATTGTCTAATTGATGAATTTTGGAATGGACATGATGCTAGAGATAATTCCCTTATAGAAGACTTTCTAGTCTCAGGCGGCGGTTTAATTATGGGTGGCCATTCTTGGTATTGGTCATATTCCAACTCAGATTTATCCAATAGTTTCCCGGGAAATAAAATCGCCAAAACCACAGGACTCTTCGTTTCAAACACAATTGGTGGAAATATAATAGATATGTCATCAATTCCCCACTCTCTGAATTCTCCAAAACTCGCCATCAATGCATTGACAAACCATATTCTAGATATTCAAGAATTAACGGAAGAAGAATCAAAGATTGCAGACTCCACTATTTCACTATGTACCGATGTAATTTCACTGGATTTCGATAAATTCTGGAATCCACTTAGAGAATTAGTTAACTTATCGGGATGGACGGTAATCGAATATGGATCTTTATATGAAGATGTAGGACATAATTTTGGAGCTGATCCGGTCGCAGATTCCCTAATTAGAATTGAATCAGCACTTACTCTCAAACTACCCGCCGAAGAATTGATACCTCATCCAAGTCACGAACAATTTCCAGGCAAGGTTCCAGATAATGCTACTAGGATATCTAGAACTATCATAGTTGATGGGAATCAAAGTGGATTAGATAGTAATTTCGGGTATTCGAATCCTCGAGCTGATATTCGTATATCTACAGGATTATATGCCGCTGCAGGAGAAATAGTTACAATTTCAGTACAACCCGACATTGTAACTTCAGGCACCAAGGTCCTCATAGGGGCACACACAGATACACTTTGGAACAAAGATCAAATTCACCGACACCCTGTAATTAGTAGATGGTGGGAAATAGATAATATTTCAACAGAGGTAGGAAATGCTTTTGGCGGTCAGATATATATTACCATACCTGCAGGTTCAACTATAGGGAATTTCAGTGTTAACATAGACAATGCGGTTAAATCACCCACCTTCATTCTAGGTCAAACAGATATGTTTCAATGGTTAAATCAATACAGATATCATCCTGCACCTTGGGCAGAAATTGGTAGCGATCTATTCATACTTACAGTCCCTAGTCATGAAATTAGAAACCTTGAAAATCCCGATGAATTGATGCATTGGTGGAATCAAGCCTTATCTATGGAACATGAACTATACGGATTCCTGCCATGGCCTAGAATTGAAAGAGCAGTATTTGATGCACAAATTTCAGTTGGTTGGATGCATTCAGGATATCCATTCATGGCACACGATTTAAGTGTCCCAGATGTAGTTAATTTCACATATATGAGCGAGAATGGGGATTGGGGAATGTTTCATGAATTGGGGCATAATCATCAATGGATGCCTTCCACACTTCCTGGAACAGTTGAAACAGGATGTAACTTCGCTAGTGTTTATCTAATGGAAGAATTAGTAGGTATTTCAGGCCATGGAGCACTAGAAATAAACAATAGAAAAGCTAGAACTAGGGAATATTTCGATGATGGTTCAAATATCTCAAACTGGTCAGTCTGGGTTGCATTGGAGACATTTTTAATTATCAAAGAAAACTGGGGTTGGACCCCTATTACTGAAGCCCTAAAAGTATACTATGATTTACCTGAAGAGCAAATACCTTCTAACGATATTGAAGAATATAATGCATGGGTAATTCATATCTCAACTAAATCAGGTTTTAATTTGGCCCCATATCATCAGGCTTGGGGATTCCCAATTACTCAATCAACATTTGATGAATTAAGTCACCTGCCCGTCTGGGTCGACGATCCTTTAAGGAGTACTTATTTTGAGTATGATAGCATACTGAGAAATTTAAGCTCTCCAATCATATCATCACCTAATTCAGCTACAGTAAATTGGGAAACTTATGATAATGGAACAAATATTTCTCTAACAATTTTCTATGGAGAGAATGATGGGGGGAATAATCAACTGGCATGGGAAAATAGTCAATTTATTGGTTCAACAAATGTAGGCAATCATTCTACGACTCTTACTGGATTAGATTGCTGTGGAACTACATATTATGCTAGAATCCATTCATCTAATGGAAATAGTGAGAAATGGTACGGGCCAATTTCCTGGACTACTGACTATCTTCCAGATTGAATCCTGATTAAATTTTCTAGTGATATTCTAATCTTATTTTTCTCATGTATTTGAGCAAGAGGAATCCAAATTATGGTATGTCCTATCGTGAAAATAAATGCAGGTATTAGGTCTAGTCTAGGCATGTCCTGTACAATAATCGCCACTATGCCCAATACTGCAAAATGGCACACATATATTGTTAGTGACAATCTACCTGCCGGCTCAATAATATTTATTTTTTCACCAAATCGCGGACTTCCTCCTGATAGTTCATCACCCTCTAAAATTCTCATAACTAGTATAACTATAGTCCCTGAAACCAATAAGAAAGGCATACTAGCGGGAAAAAAGGTAAGTATAGCATCACCATTAGTTAAGGCCCAAATTCTTTCCGAAACCAAGGAATAGGCAATAGTTATGAAGATCGTAAATAGTCCAATAGTAATAACTACATCTCTAGCTTTAGGAAAATCTGACAAGTCAAATATAATTGTCCCCAGAATACTAAAAAATAACCATGGAAATAGTGGATAGGTGCCATTCCATAATAGTCTTTCAATCCAAATCAACCAATTTTCCGACGAGACTCTTTCAAACCAACTAAGTTGATCACTGGCTATTTCTCCAATTAAAATCGGAGAAAAGGCAAGAATAAATGCCAATGCAACTCTAAATGATAAAGATAATCTTATCAAAAATGGGGCTAAAATCGCAGATATAGCCAGTAGAGTTAGTACTCCCGGAGTATGCCATTCAAATCTACCACCATTATTGACATTTAGAAATAAATTTACTAGTAATTGACTCAATGTAAGTATCACAACTCTGGGAAAAATCCAATTCACCCAATCCTTAGTTGAATAATTCCTTTCTTTCTTTTTTTTGGCACTGTTATACATCGCCCAACCTGAAATAGTGACAAACATTGGCGCTGCCATTCCACCGAAAGCAGCAGCGACAAATGCAGCTGGATGCCCTACTGTAATCCCCTTAGGTGGGATAATTGCAGCAGTATGTACTTCTACCATGCACAGGACTGCAATAGCCTTCATCCTGTCAATATGTTTGAGCCTCACTTTAGTGACCAAAAACTCTACAATAGTAAAATTTCCTGTCACTTATCATTCAGATTCTGAGGTTGAAACTTCATCGATTACAATATCATCCATAGATTGTCCATTCCTTTTCAGGATTACTCCATATAATATAGAACCAATTCCGAGAACATAGAAAACAAGTGTGACAATTGAAATTAAGGTAAGAGATCCACCGACACTGCCGCCAAAATTACTCCATCCCATGGGACCTAGATTATCTGTCACTGCATCCCTAAAATCCGAAGCTTGATCATCACTAATTTCTGTGAAGGTATGAATTTCAAAAACCGGTATTACATCTTCACCATTAGTGAAATCTGGGTTCATTGCACCAGCTCCTCTTGTATCCAAATAAAATGTAACCTCTACATCTCCATACATTATTGCCGTTGATATTGGCTCAACTTTCAAATCTAAATCAGCTCCCAAATAAACTGGTAACGCCCCAGGAATCGCATCAACAAATGTCCCTGTACTGGTTAGTTTTCCCTGAATTTGATTACTTGCTGGGTCTAGATTTATTCTGTGTTGAATCATATCTATATTCTTATATGTTGTATCTCCAATAACTTCAGATTTTGCTATTGCGTAGCCAATTAGATTCAAATCGAATGATTCATCAGGATTTTCTACATATGAACCAACTGTTCCTTCTAGGCTAGTAAGGGTATTTCCTACATGATTAGATAATAAATTCATAGTAGCAGCTTCCTTATGAGGGGCCCGCCAAGGAAGAAATTCTGTAATTCCATAAATTTCACCAGGAGCACAAGCGTACAGTCCAGCTGTTTCATTATCGATATCAAGAATTCCATCTCCATCTAAATCTTCATTCTCTCCAAGCAATCCATCTCCATCTAAATCTTCATTTATCATTTCAGCTAGAGTATTATTTTCATCTAGCTTAAAATCACAATAGCCATCTCCGTCCGAATTAATATATCCTTGAGCTAACTGTTGACCTACATTATCGCCCCCTGTGCTGACTACATATACCGACCTATCGCCAGTGCTAATTCCGCCGGATCCAAAATAAGTATCATTAGTCTCTAATTTAACCCAAGGAAAGCGATTAAAGGCCTCATTCACCGCATCACTCCAGCCATATAACCAATTATTTACAGGTTGAGTAGTGTAAGCAGTAGTACCTCCACTTTGAAATGTAAGTAGTGCAGGCATAACAACTTCGTAGTAGAAATCGGTCATCCAACCTCTAAGTGCCTTAGCTTCATCAATAGTAATTCCATAGAGGTTTGAAACCTTTTCATCATCCCAAATGTCCTGATTGCCTTCATCATCTGGAAGAGAATATCCAGAGAACTCGCCATACATGAATGATGCTGCGAAACTACTTTTTATTCCGATTTGTGGGTCATTAAGGATATAATTCGCTTCCTGCGCATTTAAGTTGGACATTCCAGCATAATCTCCTATATTTAGTCCAATATCTATATAATTTCCAGTTAATGGATCTTTCCCACCAAATGCCTGATGCCACCAATCGTCAGCAGACAAATCATTTGCTTGACCTACTAATATCCCCTCAAATTCATAAGCTGGACTGGTCAAAATTTCTGTTCCAACCCAACCTTCTACGTACTGAGCAAGAACTAGAACATCAGGAAATGATAGGCTATAGTTTTCCATTGGAGAAATTAAGCTACCAGATTGTAATGGTATTAGTAAACCAAGAACTAACCCCGGAATGGCAATTCCACTGACATCAAATGTCGTCAATATACCTATACTTTCATTGAAAAATAAATTCATTAACTTATCTTCATCTATCGCCCTCCCAATTAACTGGGCATATCTATCTGATAATCCCTCAGTTTGATTTGTAATTTCTATTCCACCATCGAAACTCAAAAATTCAGATTTGGCTAAATCATACAATATCCAATCTAAATATTCTTCATAATCTCCAGAGTATCCATATAACTCAGCCCTCTGCCCAGTTACTATGCTATTTGGCTCCCCCATATTACTGAAGAAAAATGGGCCAAGTTCACACGTAATTGCTATACAAACACCATTTGAATCCTTTTTGTTATATAATGCTGGTTTTAAAATACTATTATAGTCTAAATCGGATAAATCAATTCCTGTACGATTTTCTGTAATTGCACTGAAACTATCGAAATTAGAGAAAGAATCTTCATCATATAAATCTCCGAACTGTTCTGAGAAGTGTGTAGCTAATATCATCTTCTCTGCATCCCCATTGCCAAACTTACCACCACCCTGAGATCGCATAAATTCATCCAATGATACGCCAGCTTGTCTACTAGGTATTCTATTCTCTAGGTCAAAACGAATCATTTCCATCGTAAACATCCCCTTAGCGAAAATTTCGCCAAATTCTATTCCTGTATTCATTCCACCAATCCTTTGAGTATTCCATAGAATATTTACTTGAGTGATATTAGTATTTCCCGATACAGAATTAATCGGCTCATCTTGTTCATTTATCCATGTGCAATTTTCACACCATTCAAAAACATCATATTCCGAATAAGTAATCGTCTGTAAATCATAATCAAAATCTAGTATTTCTCTAGTAGTCGTTACTTCATAGATGAATGGACCCATCATTTCGTGTACAGGGTCATTTCCATCCAATACATCTTCCAAATTCGTTATTGAATTTGCGAAGTATGTTCTTTCAGAGGTAGATACTAACCAATCATCATCATAATCTATGCTGTAATTCTGATTCCCCGATTCATCTAAACCGTCATTTCCTTGTAGAACTTGCTCATTTACTCCACTTTGTATCTGCCCGTCAACAAACCCAGTTACTGCTAAACCAATGTTAACTAAGAGCAATATTGAGCCAATCCCAATCGCGATATTCGCTTTCTTATCCACTATTTCACCCATCGCTCCCAGCGGGTACACAAAATAAGCCTTACACTCGATAAGAATGTCAGTGTATACTTTTGAATTCTATTTTTATTAGATAACTTCATGTCATCTAACATTAGGGCAGACACTAGGACCCGTAGCTCAGTTGGTTAGAGCGCTCGGCTCATAACCGAGTGGTCACCGGTTCAAATCCGGTCGGGTCCACCATTCCTAATATACTACAAATTTGACATATTTTTGGCCCAACTTGGGCGAAGCCTAAAATACGTTCTTTGAGCACCATTTTTCGATGGCGACCCAAATTAGAGTTCCTTTGATGATTCTATCAGTCTATTTTCTTAGTTTATGGACAGGGGTAGCGGCCGTTCAAGCCCAGACTTCTCCCGATGTTTCTCTCAGTTGTGATCAGCCTCAACCAATCGAAGTTTATCCAGGCGCAACCCGTAATACAATCATATATTGTAGACTAAATAATCCTACTGCTGCATCTGAGAAAGTTGAACTATCATATCAGTCCGGAATAATCGATGTTGCGGGCCCTGGATCAGTCACTGTTCCAGCTGGTGAAACGTCATTCCAAGTTTCCGCTCGTGCGAAATTGAGAGAACCCGAAGGTCAACAAGTGGTCACAATCACTGCTACAGTTTCTCAATGGGGAGGTGCTCCAGTTTCGGGAATAGGATCAGTTACCGAAGCGAGAGTTATGACAGTTTTCAAACAATTCAGTAGGCTAAGAGTTGGATCTGAACTAGCTTTCATTCAATTGAGGCCAAAAGTAGATTATACATTGGTATTCGATGTTTACAATGACGGTAATGCTAGAGATAAATTCAATGTAGAAATTTCTAACTATGATGAACTAAATGATGAGGGCTTCCAGTTAAGCTTGCCATTAGTTTCTCAAGAAATCGACTCATTAGCTCCACCCGAGAAGTTTAGAGTACAAATGCGAACTCCTAAGAATCAAGGATGGACAGATAAGTATCATTCTTTATCTTTCAAGGCTACTTCAGAGTATTCTGTAAGAACTGAAGGAATAGCTAACTATCAGTTACAGATAATGACAATTTACATTAGAGGAATTTACCTTCCCGGATTTGAGTTGATTGGAACTATGATGATGGCTGCACTAGCAGGAGCTGCAATTTCTAGAAACTACATTAAAGAAGATGATATAGAGTTAGATGATGAGGGGAATTTCATAGTTCCCGATAATCGTATATTCTGACATTAGCTATATTCTAGCACTTACCGCCAACGGGTTGATAATCTATCATTAGTACCGAATAGCATGAGTGATGGTGGATTATTGGGTAAAGCGATTGAGATACAGACTAGCGATAGCAACAGTCAGACTCTTGAAGCGGAATTGAATAATGAGAATAATATTTCTAAGTTGCCGACATTAGGTAATCTAAGTATTCTTAACATTGGCATACTTTTAGGACTAGTTGGACTAATACTTTCGTGGCTTTTAGCATCACCAAACATACAAAGTAATTACTCATTTTTATCAATAATTCCAATTATAATTCTCGGCGGATCATTTTTCTATGTTTGGAATGCATTAGATAAGAAATTTGTACAAGTTCTAGGGGTTTCATATTTACTTCTCGCTGCAAGTCCGTTTATTGCTAGTAGCGTATCTAGCTCATCAATTACAATTGCAGAGAGTGAATTATCTGACGATTCAAAGGACATAATGCTGAAGATTAGAGGGTCAGGGGGATTCTTTTCATCAGATATCACAACAGCCGATATAACTGTCAATTTTGATGGTAATGAGGTATATTCTGTAACAAAGGATTTTTCCATCGATCGAGAGGATGGATTTGGAAAATATGGAGAATTATCTCTAACAATTTCTGATTTCTATGTTTCTAATCCGATAGATGATAAGGATTATGAAATTAATGTAGCGACAGAAGAGAGCTCAGACTCCTTCACTCTAGAATCATCACACCTGATGAGAACAATTACTGATGTTGATTCAGAGACCATTGGATATATGGGCACTGGTTCAGACTGCGACAGTGACACATCGGATTGTGTTATTGGAATAATATTAACATCATGGATTGGCCTTGAATCTATGACTTCTAGGCCAGGCGGGATGCCATATGCAGACTATACAGTAAGCGCGACCCTAAAAGAAGGATCAGAAACTGCAATTCAATATCCAATAATAACAGTCACTAATGGTCTAGCATCTTGGGACGATTCAAATGATGTATATGGTTCCGGAAGTAGTTATGTTGGAGAATATGGTTCCGAGCTCAAACTTGATGGCAGTGAATCAGCACCGGAGTTTGATAGACTATTCTTCCCAACTGATGATTTCCTGTCTTCAGGAGACTTTGGATGCTATACATTCGAAGTTGAAGTATCTCAAGATGCTCCATGGGGAGCTTCAAATCAAAATTCTATTACTCATTATCAATATGAGCAGACAGGAGAATATAATGAACAACAAGGGAAGTATTATGCAGAATCATGGTCTGTTGTTAGTTCGTGTTAACTAATCATTAATGCTAGATAGAAATTTAATCATTCTTTCAG
>CEOJ01001797.1_pt1 | contig 13704 bp, 10 predicted proteins | sample 530281 | NCBI WGS metagenome assembly CEOJ01 (sample SAMEA2619879, study PRJEB7988) | marine metagenome | isolation source: saline water (ENVO:00002010), including | reverse complement strand
TGCAGTAAGACGTCCATCTAAAACGCGATTCCGACGACTTTCAGCTTGCATTAATTCTGCTAATTTTTCTACGCTGGCCTTTCCTCGCAGACCCTTTATTCCTTCGCGGTCCATCATTTCCTGTAACCCTGCAGTCATTGTTCGCAATAACTGGGTATCGCCATTGTAGACTGAATCTAATTTGTTCACTACAGAATCAATTCCCCTGGAAACACGCTTTGCCCAACCAGTAGCTCTAGGATTACGTGAACGTTCAAGCAAATCGCTAACTTCTACTCCTTCGCCACGTATGTGACTGACCAACTCTCTTCTAGCTTCAGAATCCAAGTGGAAAAATTTAGGATCTCGATAATGTAAGTGGAAACCCCTGTGACCTGAAAATGTAACCTGCAAATATTCTTCATTAAATCCAAAATCTGGTTCTAAGAAATCGTTCCACAAAGACCATGCCTGTTCCTGAATGACTTCAATCATACCAGGAAAATCTTTGTCCGTAACTCCAGGCAAGTGATCCCCATCTAAATCAAAGATTAAATCTGCGCCTAGCCAATCTTTGTCCGCCATTTTCAACTCATGTGGTTTTTTCCAGTATGCTGTGGAATAGAAACAAGAATGTTGGGGTCTTTCGCATATGAACCGTCGAACATCATTCATGTCTGAAAATGATTTGTGACGAATCGGGGTTCCTCCTCCGAATGGAATAAACATCCATTCCCTAGTTCGTAGGCGAGGCGGCGTCCATAATTCTGCAGTACGGTAGTATTGAGTGAAACGGTGTGCGAACCTTGCCCAGCCAGAAATAGTACCACCTCATGACACGGTGGACAGTGGAGACCTTTGAATCTTCACTCTTTCCAGAATCGATTCTCTCTCTGGATTTCCACGGTTGCAGTGTCTGCACCTGTAATCTCAACATAGTGAGCCCAACAGAAGTAGTGCTTGTCTACAACCATTGCCTCGCCAAATGTTAACCGATTTCCACATGAATTACATCTTGGACCAATTTCTCCATTTGGAGTTTGAGCAAGTTCGATATGTTCGTGTGGCATAGGTCTCACTTGTTTTGGCGTAAAGGAAGAAGTCTTTGAATGTGGCGTATCACCAGTCGATTTCCGTTGGTTCATCGCACAATGCTAACAAATCCAATGCAACCTCGCATGATTCTGAAACTTCAGGAAGAGGGTCGGTTAGGAACTGTTGCAAAACAGGTCTTGCCCTTCTATCCCCAATTGCGCCAAGAGCTTCAGCGGCTTCGTGCCTGACCATTACATGTTCTGATTCGTCACTCAACACATCGATAAGAGTAGGAACTGCTAGATTATCCTGCATTTGGCCTAGAACATATGCCAATTCGTGCCTTAAGAGGGCGCTGCTCGCTTTGAATCCCTCACATAGTGCACTGACAGCCTCACTTGAACGGTCATTCCTCAAGGAAAAAACAGCCCGCATTCTTTGGAACATTTTGCTGTTCTCGTCTAAGAGTGTTGTTCTCAAAGAAGAAACATTGGTTTCGAGAGAAGGAGGTGCAGGGTCGACTGAACCATACTCAGATGTCCCTGGTATCCTGTCTGCAACACTCATGTTATCAACTCTCATCTGCGCCAATAAATTGCACGCTATCAACATCAAAATCTGAGTCTATCAAGCCAATTTCTTGACCTTCACGCAAGAACATTCTAATTGAATCTCTCCCCTCTTTCTTGTAGTCGATAGTTCGCTCATTAACATACATTGTAACGAATTCACGATTCGTGTCATCGTCAATACCTCTGCCCCATTTTTTTGCGAACTGGAGAGCGACATCGGGGTTTGCAATCGAATGCTCGATACTCATCTTTGTGTACATTGTAACGTCTTCCATAACTTGTTGACCAAGGTCACGACGGACTACATTTCCTCCCAAAGGCATTGGAAGTCCACCCGTCTTTTCATTCCACCAAACACCTAGATCAACTAGCACATCTAAATCGTGGTCAACATATGTCAACTGACCTTCGTGGATAATCAATCCCGATTTGTAGGTGTCATCAAGAATCCTAGGTATGATTTCATCGAATGGCACAACCTCGTAAGTCAGATCTCCCCAACACAACTTGATGCCAAGATATGCGCTCGTTTTGAGTCCCGGCACTGCGATCGGATTTGCTTTAGCCTCTTCCTCTGTTACACCCTTCTTCACAACAATCATAGGACCATATCCTTCACCCATCGATGCTCCACAGTTCATTAGTGCATAATCATCAGCTATGTTTGGATAGGCATGGATGCTAACTGCAGAAACTTCCAATTCTTTATTCATAGCCCTGTGATTTAGAGTTTCGATATCTTGCAACTCGTGTACGAAATTGTACCCAGGCGTGGGGAATGCATTGGTAGTCATTGCATAAAACATAAATGCATCATCAGGGTCTGGAGAATGACCAATTCTAACAATTAAATTTCCATCTTCATCAACAGGTAATACATCACTCATAATTTCACCTCAATGACATGCTTTGCCGTATTTCTTCAAGCGCCAATAATTGTACGGCCAAGGAGTAATGAATCCAGCAAACAGCATTATTGGAATGACCCACCAAGTCAACATTGCTCCTCCTGTTAGAAGATAATCTACAATATTCATAGCAGCCTCCATTCCAATCATTGAGATCAAGGACATTCCTACTGCAACTTTGAATGCTTCCTTTAGGATCATCTGTTTGGACAAAATAATAGTTTCGAGAATGATTGATGTCATTATTCCGTTAAACATCGCCAACATCATTATGCTCATGGTTGACCATCCTGATTCAGTGAAAACGAATTGGAATGCAGCAATTGTACCTAAGTCGCCGATAGAGCAACCAATTAAACACCACATTGTATTGTAAGCGGATTTACCCCAAACTTCCCTGTCTGACCAATTGAAATCCGTAGAGATTGGAATCGCTTCATCCACATCGCAGCAGGATTTTACTTCCGCTACTTCGGCCATGATGTGCGCTAACGACTCGGGTTTTTCAATAGTGGTATATTGCTGCACAAAAATTTCTCCAAAAATCCAAATGAAAATAGCAAATATTCCGTTAGACTTTCAAGAATAACATATCCTGCGTTAATCGGGGCGGACATGACTAGAGCAAGGTTTACCCTTCTTGTTACTCTGTTTTGCTTGTTGTCAATACCTTTAGTTTCGGCTAACCCGTCCGGACTAACCTACCTAGATTCCACATGGTCTACCAATGATGGTGATGAAGGAGATTTACTTGCACTTAACCCAAATGGAACAATTATTGCATCATACCATGGAAAGGATATCATCTTGTTCAATACAACGACTTTCGAGCAGATTGGCAAAATCAGTTTTGATGAAGATATTGCTGGAATGGAATTCAATCCCAATGGCACGGTTTTAGCAATTAACAAACGTTCTACCGCGCAAATCCGTGAATCCATCAAACTAATCGATGTAGAAACTCTTCAGGTTTACGATAGCGGTGTCCTCGCTGACGATAGATTTCGTGATATTGCTTGGAGTGTAGATGGCATGGTCATTTCTGCACATGGTTACGACGGGGAAGTCGTGGAGCAGTATCGTTACCCAGAGCTTACGATAAAAAATACTCTTCATGGGGTGCATGTAGTAGATGTAACTTGCATAGATTATCGCTCCGATGGCGAATACATCTTGACAGGAGATGAATCTGGGAGATGGGCTATTTGGAATATGCAAGGACAGAAACAAGGTTCGTATATCGAATACGGAGAAGGGCTTCTTGACTGCAAATTCTCACCTGATGGACTTGATATCATACTGATGGGTGAAGATGGAACAATCACATCGCGGACATTTGATGGCTTGGAAAATCATGTTACAACTATCGAAGGTGCGAAAGAAATCATGTTTTCTGATTCTGGAGTGCGAATGCATATTTCTGTAGAGGATGATGACTTCAAAGGTCTAGTAACATATGATTACGCTAATTTCAATGAAATGCAGCGAACTAACTTTTTCCATATAGTCGAGGATGTAGAATTTATTGATGATGAATATAATCGCATCCAAACTCTATTCGTTTCAGGAGGTACGGGCGAGGTAGCTGTTTATTTGCGTGACATAGTTGCTGAAGGTTTCGGTGAGCCTGGTTCTGATTTAGACGGAGATTCTATTCCAGACAATCTAGATCAAGATGATGACGGAGATGGAATTATTGATGATTGGGATGATGATATTGGATGCGATGCTCCAGAAGGAACACCATGTTCTCGATACCCTGACCTTTCAAAAATCAGAAACATCGAGATTACAGTTGGAGAATACTTCGTAGTAAGAGATCAAATCTCACTACCTTCCGAGGACTCTAGCAATATTCGAAACCTTTCTAGAAATGCGCTTGCTAAGGACCAAGTTCTAAGTTCACGAGAGACAGATTTGTTCGCGAACGCAATGTGTAAAAACATGGACCATAGTGACATTGTGGACCAATGGAGAGATTCTATTTCACTGTCTAACGGAGAACTGGGAGATGCAACAATCAGTTGCTTTATTGTTGATGGAATGGAAATGATCAGGGATGGAGATTCGACTACTCAAATTACATTTGCAATTGTTACGACATTTGAATATGATAGCGCAGTTAACTTTCCTCTTCAGATTTCTTTAGCTGAACAACCACTTCCTACAGATGGTTCAATTTCGTGGTTGGCGCCAGCTTATCCTGTCGCACTAAAGTTTTCTGGAGATGGCTTAGTTAGCCAAACAATTCCATTATGGTGGAATAATGGCGATGACCTCGCATCTGTAACAATGGAGGAAGTCGAGGTCAAAGAACCAACTGTAATCGAGAGTGCGATCGATTGGGCCATGCACCCAATCGCTTTCATCTTCTATCTAGGAATACTGATTGGACTCGGAACATTGTGGATGAGACATCAAAACAAAATTGATTTCGATCTAGAAGATGAAGAGGCAGAAGATATAGATTTAGAACGGGATGAAGAAGATGAGGAAGATGATCCGGATATAACTCAAAAAGAAATCGCTAGTGATGAGGAACCAGTCATTAAAGATCGACCGAAAAGAACTCCCCCTCCTAGTAGACGGAAAATGTACAGTACTACGGTAGAAAATGAACCGTTAGCAAAGAAAAAGCGTGTTTCTGAATCAAAATTGAATAGAGATGGCCCGATAATGAAAACTAAAAGAAAACGTCTAAATTCTATCGAACAAAATTCAGAACCATCGAAATCTAAACCTATTGTCGCTGCAAAGAAAAAAGTAGTCAAACCAGAAGAGCCTGTCATCAAAAAAAGAAAGGTTAAGGCAGCAAAGAAAGAAGAAACCAAACCTGAAGCTAAAAAGAAGAGAAAACCTGTCAAAAGAAAGAAGAAAGGTTCTGGAAAGAAAATTGACGAGGATAAATTGCAGGACAACTTAGTAAGTGATTTCTTGAAGGAAGAATAGTTACCAGGCCATAGTAATCTCTTCTTCCATTTGACAAGCCGAGTTTAGGAATTGTTTGAGTCCGTTCATATCGTCTGGATCCATTCTGTTTATTACTTCACCAAAGTATCTCTCTAAACGGTCAACAGTTTGAGATGATTTCTTGCTGCTGGTTTTGATTACTTCCTTTCTGACAGAAGAATTATTTTCAAATTCAATTAACCTCTGAATCAGAGCTGTGTAAGCAGCCTTCACACTGCTGATGTCTGAGTCCTTGCGTGCTGCAAATACTCCGAATACCATTGGGTGTCCACTAACTTCCTTCCATTCCTTGCCAAGATCTAACTTAATCAGTTCAGGGTGGTCTCTAGCCGCTTCGAGAGCTCTATCTCCTATCAGTAGACAACCATCACACTTGGCAAGCATTCCCTTCAAATCAGGACCCATTTCGACATATTCTGGTTCTAATTTTCTATGCTTAATCAAAAACTTGAGGAGGGTTACTGAGGTTGCAGAATCTGAAGGAAGGGCAATTGATTGCATATCGGAGATATGCTTCTCCCCGAAGAGTAAAACACTGCCAACCTCACCTTTACTGGAAATTGAAAGATCTGGAACTAGCACCAATTTGTCAGAATTTTTTGCAAAATCTGCGGCAGGTATTGGGGCCAAAATACAATCACGACGAATCAAATGACCTGTAAGCCAAGAAGGTGGTGCAGGTAAAACATTCCAATTTTTCGACAGACCATGGAATAATGGTTCACAATTAATGAATGAAACTCTGCCTATTGTCTTCTCCCAAGTCATTCAATCACCCGTTGCCATTCTAAGACTCCTTCTTTCAGGAACTGTAGGTGGAATGAACTCTACAAATGAAGTGTAAGTTGTGTTTCTTTGAATTGGAATCGAGCCTGAGTTTGAAACAATCTTAGCTAGTTGTGCCTTGTCATGGTCCAATGGTGCGGTAGAACCTGCTAGATGCATAATCGATTCCTTCTGAACAGTACCGTCGATATCATCAGCTCCGAATTGCAGAGCAAGTTCCGAAATTTCGTCGCCGAGATTCATTCGGTATGCTTTGATATGGGGGATATTATTCAGCATCAGCCTGGAGATTGCAATTACACGTAACACCTCGGTACCCGTAGCCAATTGGGCTTCTGGCAGCCTCGAATCGTCAGGTAAAAACGGATATGGGACAAAGCATTGGAATCCTGCTGTTTCATCCTGTAAATCTCTTAGTTTTATCATGTGCATGACTCGATGCTCGATTGATTCAATCGTGCCATATAGCATTGTGCAATTGGTTGGTATGCCTAAACTGTGTGCAGTACGATGAATCTCTAGATATTCATCGGATGATTCCTTGCCACGGCATATAACCTCGCGAATATCATCATCTAGGATTTCTGCACCGCCACCTGGAAGAGAACCTAAGCCAGATTTTTTGAGTCTAGATAGTGTTTCCCGAATTGATAGATCTGAGAGTTTAGCGATATGCTTCACTTCGACAGCAGTTAGTGCCTTGATGTGAACATGAGGGAATTCTTTTCGTGTCCTGCTAAACAGTTCTGTGTAGTGTTCGATTCCCCAATCAGGATGAAGGCCGCCTACGGTGTGAACTTCATCGACGTAACTGGAATAATTACTCAAATCTTCAATGTACTCTTCGATTTCCAACTGATAAGCATCTTGGGCACGTCTACCCCTTCTGAAAGCGCAGAATTTGCATGCCAGGGTGCAGATGTTTGTTTGGTTAATGTGGACATTAACGTTGAAGAAAACCTTGTTTCCAAATCTAGAACTTTTTACGATACTAGCAAGGTATCCAATCAAGTCCAAATCGTTGTAATTAAACAAGAACTTGCCATCTTCAAGATTTAGAGGAACGTTGTTTGCTAGTTTCCCTACAATTCCCTCTAGTTCTGAAGGCCAAGATTCTTGTCCTAACAAACTGGTGAGATTAGCCTGCCAATTAGGCTGTTCACCGTCTGCCATGTTTACCCGTCAAACTAGTTGTTTTTGAACTAGCGTTTAAGCGCGCTTGTTAGTTCTGACACGGAATATTCCAGCATAACGCAATAATTTGCGGAATTCTTCAACCATGAATACTGTACTTGCAACTAGAATGATGATAAACCAATCCTTCTGCTCAAGAGGAATTGTGGAAAGCAATTCTCCGATCGCAAAGGAAGTGAATGGGATTACTATAGCAGCGCCTTGGACTACTAATAGCAACAGTGTAATTGAGAAGAATACTGCGAGGTAAATTGCACGATTTGAGAAAAGTCCTAGCTTGAATACGCTGTGTTCATTGCTTCTACAGTTCATGACATTGAACAACTGGAATACAATGAATACACTAAAACACATTGTTTGCGCATAAGCCTCTGTCCCATTTTGTAGGGCTAGGTAGTACACGAGGAGAGTACCTGTTACCATGACAGCTCCCAGATAGAAAATCAATAACAAATCAAGCAAATTTGGAAGAGATTCGTCTACTGCGCGCGGTGGTCTATCCATGACATTTGCATGCTTACGTTCAACACCCAAAGCAACAGCTGGCGGTCCATCCATCAAGATATTAATGACAAGTATTTGTGTTGCAGTGAGCGGTAGTGGCAATTGGAATACTACATTTGCCAATAACAGTAGTGCTACTGCAGCAACATTAGTCGAAACTTGATATCTTACGAAATTACGAATATTTGCGTAAATCTTCCTTCCTTCTTCTACGGCATTTACAATATTTGCAAAGTTATCATCCTGTAAGACCATGTCAGATGCATCCTTGGCAACATCTGTGCCTGCAATACCCATGGAGATTCCAATATTTGCTCTAGACAAAGCAGGAGCATCATTCACTCCATCGCCTGTCATCGCTACTACTTCGCCCTCATCTTGCAATGCGGTTACAATGCGCATTTTTTGTTCTGGAGTCACTCGGCTGAAAATAGCGGTTCCGTTGACAATATGCCTCATTGCATCATCGTCTAATTCCTCTAATTTTTCTCCACCAACAGAATCTATGTGGGGTTTAGTGATGTTCAAATCCTCTCCAATAGCCTGTGCAGTCATCTGCTGGTCGCCAGTAATCATCTTGACTGCAATGCCAGCCTTTTGACACCTGCGTATCGCATCATAAACCTCTGATCGAGGAGGGTCCATGATTCCAACCATTCCCAAGAAAATCAAATTGTCTTCCATAGAATCCATATCGGTAATGTCGTCATCTGGCTGAACTTTTCTTGCACACAAAGCGATTACACGCATTGCTTTGCTTGCCATGATACGGTTTGCTTCTGAAGCGTTTTCAAAATCACCATCCTCAATAGGAACTATTTCTCCATTTTTGACTTTCCACTTGACCAACTTCTTGAAACCACCAGCTCCACCCTTGGCAAAGATCCAATCTTCGCCTTCATACTCATGAATAACTGACATTCTCTTTCTATCGGTGTTGAAGAAAAACTCGTGCTTTCTAGGATGCCTTTGAGCGAACTTTGAAACTGAGCCATTTATTTTGTAACCAAGGACAGCACATGCACTGTCTGTAGGGTCCCCAATTGCTGTCCATTGTCCATCGATTTCAGCAATTTGCGAATTGTGACAGAGAGATAAACAAGCCGCTGCAAGTCTGAATCCTAGCCCCCTCTGCATTTCTGACATTTCTTCATCAGTAAGTTCCCTGTCATCCAAGGTCAAGGTTCCTTCTGGCGTGAATCCCTCGCCGGTGATGCCATAGGTATTATTGGGTAACATTAACTGTCTTACAGTCATTTGATTCTTGGTTAGTGTACCAGTCTTATCTGTACAGATAACAGTAGTTGAGCCTAGGGTCTCAACAGCCTTCATACGGCGTATTATCGCCTTATGACGAGCCATGTTGCGCATTCCAATTGCAAGTGTAGTTACAAGAATAATTGGCAATCCTTCAGGGACAATTGCTACGAAAATTGCGATAGCAACCAGGAATTGGAACTTAGCTTCTTTCCACAAGTCACCTCCATCTACGTACTCAAGAATTAATCCAATAGAAACAATCAACACTGCAACGATTAGAGCTATGAACCCGAGGAACTTACCTAAGGATTCTAACTTGTGTTCTAGGGGAGTCTTAGGAGTTTCAGCTTCAGCGATATCACTAGCAATTTTACCGAGTTCGGTTTCCATTCCTGTTGCTGTAACAATTCCAACGGCTCGACCTGTAGAAATTGTTGTACCCATGTAAAGCATGTTTTTCCTATCTGCAAGTAGCGTTTCTGGCGGCAATGCTTCTTCGCTGACCTTCGCAGGCATTGATTCTCCTGTCAATGCAGACTCGTCTACCTTACATTGCCATGCTTCACTAACACGCAAATCGGCTGGAACGTTTAATCCCTCTTCGATCTTAACAATATCTCCGGGGACCAATTGTGAAGTATTAATTTCCAATTCCATCCCATCACGACAAACGACACATCTTGAAATTGTCATTTGTTTTAACGCCCCCATTTCTTGCTCGGCTTTGTTTTCTTGCCAGAAACCAAAGAAAGCATTCAATGTTAGAACAATAGCAATGAATATAGCATCACCCGGCTGATCGGGATGGGTTGCTAATGCAAGCAAACCTGCACCAATCAAAAGATAGTTTAGTGGGTCGTGGTATTGTGAAAGAAATCGAATGAATGCGGAGGTCTTTTCAGGCTCTCTGAGCTTATTTTCTCCATATTTTTCAAGGCGGTTTTCGGCCTCTTTGGATGACAAACCTCCCAGAGGAGTGTCGAATTCAGTGATGACTTCGTCACCACTTTTTGTGTGCCAAAGACTATCTGACATGCCACCACCCGAGCATTTGCTCTATTCTTCGGGAAAACTTACGCTTTATGATTATACGGGTGGGTATTCCGTTACATTTTAGCCGATTATTTGACAAATAGGTTGTTGGTCGGGGAGTTATGAGCGGAGATGGAGAGCCATGGATCCCCGCTCATATGAATATCCAAGAACTCACTGTTAGGGTAATAGTAATCGGTGTACTCCTTGGTGGTGTAATGACCGCCGCAAATGCCTACCTCGGGCTGTATGTAGGGATGACCGTATCAGCATCAATTCCAGCTGCCGTAATGAGTATGCTTATTTTGCGTGGTTTCAAATTCAAGGATGTAACGATTCTCGAAAACAACTCTGTACAAACAATGGCGAGTGCAGGAGAATCCCTTGCGGCGGGTGTTATTTTTACTGTTCCAGCCCTTCTAGTATTGGGCATTTGGCAAGATATTGTGTGGCTGGATACATTTCTGATTGCTATTCTAGGAGGATTACTAGGCACAATGTTCACTATTGCATTACGGCGCCTATTCATTGTAGAAGAGGCGTTGCCTTACCCTGAAGGTGTAGCATGTCGCGAGGTATTAGTTGCTGGAGAAAAAGGCGGCTCAGGATTAATCGCAATCGTATACGCACTGCTTATTGGTGCAACATATGGTTGGATGGTCAAGGGATTCAAAGCAACTCACGCTAAATTACAGGGAGTTGGTGAGGCCTTGGGGACTCGTTTCTACGCAGGAGGAGAATTATCTCTTGCCCTGCTATCAGTAGGATATATTGTGGGATTGCGAATTGCATCATTCATTTTCTTGGGAGGGGTCGTTGGCTTCGCTATTTTAGTTCCAATTTACGGTTTGTTCAATGGATTCCCAGATTCCACAGATGTTCTAACCCAAATTGGAGTTGAGGATTACAAGAAAGTCTGGGAAGAGCAAATTCGCTTTGCGGGAGTTGGAGCGATGGTTGTGGGCGGTGTTTACACCCTGTGGTCAATGCGCAAAACTATCGCTGAAGGCCTATCCAAGGCCTTCAAAAAAGGTAACGATGGCGAGGCACAATTAAGAACTGAAATGGACTTACCATTGGATAAGGTCATGGCATTCTGTGGAGTTTTGGTGGTACTGATTTTCTTGTTCTACTGGTATGCCACAGGAAGTGTAATTATGGCTCTAGGAGGAGCACTGTTCCTTGCCGTTGTGTCCTTCTTCTTTGCGGCAGTTGCAGGGTACATAGCAGGAGTTGTTGGTTCTTCTAACTCTCCTGTTTCGGGCATGACAATTGCAACCCTACTATTCACAATTGGATTGGTATGGATCATTGGTGGATTGATTTTAGATATGAGCCAGACTGAAATGATGATTGCTACAATGTTCATTGCATCAATTGTGGCTACATCTGCAGCGATTGCAGGAGACGTCATGCAGGACCTAAAAACTGGGCACATGGTTGGTGCTACCCCTTGGAGACAGCAGACTGCTGAAATTATCGGCGTGACAGTTGGTGCTATTGTCATCGGACCTGTGTTAAGTATTCTACATGATGCTTTTCAGATTTCAAAGACAGCTTGTGGAAACACAAACGAGGCTTTGGTTGCCCAAGGAGCAAGTACTGCTGATTTGTATAACTGTGATGAAGCCTTATTTGCTCCGCAGGCAGAATTGATTGGAGCAATTGTTCAAGGTGCATTTGGTGGTGACATCAATCTACCGATGGTGATTCTAGGTGCAATTATTGCCATTGTATTGATCAGGCTTGCAATGCCTGTAATGAGCGTTGCAATTGGAATCTACCTTCCCCTCTACCTTTCAGTTCCTATCATGGCTGGTGGAATTATTTCGCACGTTCTTCTATCCAGCGCCAGATTAAGAATTGATGGAACATTAGACGGAGAACCGAGCAAAGAGGCTGCTTTTGCAATCAAAGAGGTTCAGGACAAGGGAGTACTAATCGGTGCTGGATTTATTGCTGGAGAATCATTGATGGGTGTACTACTTGCAGTGTTCATTGTTGCAAAGATGGACCCATCCTCATGGTTTGGAGGAATAGGGACTCTATCTTACAGCCTTTCACTGCTGTTCTTTGCCTGGTTCGTGGGAGTTTTCATCTTGTTATCCGCAAGGTCACTTCCGAACAAAGGAAACCTCGGGCAAGACTTAGTATTCATTGCGGCAGACGCATCGAAGAAGTTGCGAGGAGTATTTACTCTTCCAAAAATACCTGCCTTCAATGAGACAGAAAAATTGGAATGAAATCCAATCAATTTCGAACACAACCATCAAAGGCCATACGCAAAGGGCAGTGGTCTGTAGGGAACATTATGGCGGGAATGAGTATTTCTGAAATGGAAGAAATGGCACGCAAATGCAGAATCGAAATATGCAAAATGACTCATAGGGCTCAAGCAGGACACCCTGGTGGTTCGCTATCAGAAATTGACATCCTGTGTGGACTATATGGTCACAGACTTCGAGCTAAACCTGGTGACCCAGATTGGGAAGACAGAGATCGATTCATTCTTTCAAAAGGGCATGCATCACCAGGCATGTATGCAGTCCTTGCCGAGATGGGTTTCATTTCCCATGAAGACCTCAAATCCTACCGTGTTAAGGGTGGAGTTTGCCAAGGACATGTAGACATGAAGTGGTGCCCTGGTGTTGACTTCTCAGCAGGAAGTTTGGGGATGGGGTTGTCTTTTGGCATGGGCTGCGCTGTTGCAGCTAAATTAGATGGCTCAAGCAGAAATGCATACGTAATGGTCGGAGATGGTGAAATCCAAGAAGGAAGTGTATGGGAGGCTGCGATGGCTGCAACTCATCACGAACTTGGAAACCTGAAATTATTTGTTGACTGTAACGGAATTCAAAACGATGATTTCTGCGAGGCACAGATGCGTATGTTCGATATTCCTGCCAAATGGAATGCGTTTGGGTGGGCTGTCAAGGTAATTGATGGTCACGATATGACATCTATTGTTGAAGCCATAGATTGGATGGATTCAATTCAAGACAAACCAGCTGTTGTAATTGCGAACACAATCAAAGGAAAGGGAGTATCATTCATGGAGAACAATCCTGCATTCCATGGGGCGGCACCATCTGACGAACAGTTGGCTCAAGCATTGTCCGAATTGGGGGTTGAAGCATGAGTCGAATGGCTGCTACACGTGATGGATACGGTGATGCACTTCTTGCATTAGCAGGCAATCCGAAGGTTGTTGTTTTAGAAGCCGATTTGGGTAAGTCGACTAAATCACTCCATTTCAGGAAAGCACACCCTGAACGAACAGTATCTTGCGGAATTGGTGAGCAAAACATGTTGCTAGTAGCAGCAGGAATGGCATCTAATGGGTACATTCCCTTTGCAAGTACCTTTGCAATATTTACTGAAAGAGCGTTTGAACAAATGCGGAATGGTGTTGCAAGACCAAACCTAGCAGTACACTTGTGTGGTTCACACGGGGGAACTCATAC
>CEOJ01016356.1_pt1 | contig 13725 bp, 15 predicted proteins | sample 530281 | NCBI WGS metagenome assembly CEOJ01 (sample SAMEA2619879, study PRJEB7988) | marine metagenome | isolation source: saline water (ENVO:00002010), including | reverse complement strand
ATATATCCTCTTTTTTTAATTTCTCTAACTTTAAGAAAGTCAGACTCATACTCTGGATGAGCATGTGCTAAATGAGACATCACATTCATGATCTTGTCAGCGTACGGACGGGCTTTGCCCATTTGATCTTGAGCTTTTTTCATCTTGCTTGCAGCAACCATCTCCATTGCCTTTGTAATTTTCTGAGTATTCTTAATACTGCTGATTTGACCTCTTATCTCTTGACTACCAGACATTAAAATACCCCTTGTTCTTTAAATTCATCTAGGAGAACTCTCAATTTAGATTCGATATCATCGTTATAATCCAGTTTGCTATTTATCTCGTCTACAAGTGCTTTGTGTTTAGACTTAGAAAACTCATGCAAGGATTTTTCATAAGATATAATTTTAGAAATATCTATATTGTCTAAGTATCCTTCATTTGCTGCAAATAATGATATTGCCATTTCGGCTACACTTAGAGGACTGTACTGCGACTGCTTCATTAATTCAGTTACTCTCTTACCTCTTTCAAGCTGCTTTCTCGTAGCTTCATCGAGATCAGAAGCAAACTGGGAGAACGCCGCAAGCTCTCGATACTGAGCAAGCGCTAGTCGAACACCTCCTCCAAGTTTTTTAATAATTTTTGTCTGTGCCGCTCCACCAACCCTTGATACTGACAACCCTGCATTTATAGCAGGTCTAATGCCGGCGTTGAATAAGTCTGTCTCTAAGAAGATCTGTCCGTCAGTTATTGAGATAACGTTAGTGGGTACAAACGCTGACACATCCCCCGCTTGCGTTTCGATAATTGGTAGCGCGGTCAAAGAGCCGGTCTGATTCTTAACTTTTCCATTTGTGAGATCTGAAACTGCAGCCTCATTGATCCGAGCTGCACGCTCAAGAAGTCTTGAATGTAAATAGAATACATCTCCCGGATAGGCCTCACGACCCGGAGGTCTTTTTAAAAGCAAAGATACCTGTCTGTAAGCCCAGGCTTGTTTGGTTAAGTCATCGTAGACGATTAGGGCATCCTCTCCATTATCTCTAAAATACTCTCCCATTGCACAACCCGAGTATGGCGCAATGTATTGCATCGCCGCAGAATCAGCAGCAGACGCAGCAACTATGATTGTATGTTTTAGAGCGTCATGCTCTTCGAGTTTTCTAACTACAGCTGCAATAGAGGAGGCTTTTTGTCCTATCGCAACATATATACATTTCACACCAGTATCTTTTTGATTGATTATAGCATCGACAGCAACAGCGGTTTTACCTGTCTGTCTATCACCAATAATAAGCTCACGTTGACCACGACCTATTGGAACCATTGAGTCAATAGATTTGAGTCCCGTCTGTACTGGCTGATCGACTGATTTTCGTTCAATCACGCCTGGCGCTATTTTTTCAATAGGCGATGATAAGTCAGACTTAATCTCACCAGCATTATCAATTGGTTCGCCAAGTGAATTAACAACGCGCCCTAGTAGAGCTTCACCAACAGGGACCTCTAATATTTTACCCGTGCATTTAACGGTATCGCCCTCTGAAATAGATTTATAATCTCCCAGAATCACGGCACCAACTGAGTCTCTTTCGAGGTTAAGTGCGAGTCCAAAAATATTATTTGGGAATTCTAGCATTTCACCTTGTAGAGCATCTGTTATACCATAGATTCTTGCAATACCATCCGTTAAAGAAATTACGGTTCCCTGGTTATGTGACTGTGTTTTAGTGTCTAACTTATTAATTTTATCTTTTATTATATCGCTGATTTCAGTTGGATTAATTGTCATTTGTTTATACCTATTTTAATATTTGTTCTCTCATAAGATTAAGTCTGTATCTTACACTATGGTCGGTGACTTTATTATCAACAGATATTTTAATGCCAGCCAAAAGTGATTTGTCAATTTTTTCATCTATCTGAATTTTTTTATTATGTTTTTTTTCTAGATAATTCTGTAAAGATTTTTTTTGTTGATCAGTTAGCGCGAAAGCTGTATCTATTGTTGCGATAGTGATATTATTATTATTGAGTACCATTTCTTGGTACAAATCAAAAATAGAATCCATGTAATATATTTTTTTATTATCAATAAGTACGCTTAAAAAACTCTCTAAAAGTTCATTTTTATTGTTAGTCAGGCTAGTGAGAAATCCAATTTTATCAAGCTTCTTTATTTTGGGACTGGCTAGCAAAGCTTTGACTCTGCTTTCCTTTACAGCTTTACCAAGTATGTTCATGTCCTGAAGCCAAATATCTATGGTGTTATCATTAACTGCTACCTTGTAAGCAGCTTCTGCGTATGGTCTAGAAAATGTAATAACATCAGTCATTGTTTTGTAACCTCATCAATAATTTCGTCGTGAGATTTTTTATTAATTTCTTTGGCGATTATTTTCTCAGCACACATTATAGCCATTTCTGCAACATCAGCTTTCAGCTTTTCTCTAGCAGAGTTAATTTCTTGCTCTAGTTGTTGAGACGATGATTTTGCTATTTTAGCAGCCTCATCCTTTGCGATAGTTCTTGCTTCATCTACAATATTTTTAGATTGCTGCTCAGCATCAGTTATAATGCCTGATGCTTTAGTTTTAGCTTCATCTATTCTAGTAGTGAATTGTATCTCTGCTTGCTCTATCTTTTGCTGTCCTTTCTCAGCAGCAGCTAACCCATCTGCTATTTTATTCGATCTATCATCCATTGCTTTTGTTAGAGGTTCCCATAAATAAGCTTTTATGAACCATACAAAGATAACGAAAGTTATCATTTGACCAAATAGTGTTGCTGTTACATTCATAAGTAAGTAGTCATTAATTAGTTAATTTAGTTAGGCTCCCAATGCAGCTTTAGCAGCTCCGATAAATGGGTTTGCAAACACAAAAAACATAGCAAACGCAAGCACTATAAATGGGAATGATTCCATCAGTCCTGCTGTTATGAACATTTGTATTCTAAGTGCAGGCAGCATTTCAGGCTGTCTTGCTATACCCTCGATATATTTCATGCAGATTAAGCCCCAACCTAGCGCAGACCCAAGTCCTGCTGCGGCTAGCATAATAGATACCCCTAAACTCGTTGAAGAGTATATTTGAGTGATCATTTCTGGTGATAGTGTTTCCATATTTAATTACCTCTAATGTTAATGTGATTCCTCTGATGCCAAGCTTATATACATAATAGTTAAGACCATAAATATAAATGCTTGAAGCGTTATTACTAATATGTGGAAAATTGCCCATAAACTGCCCGGTATTGGAATAAAGTACCATGGCAGGATTGCGATCAGCAAAAATACAAGCTCTCCAGTGAACATATTTCCAAAAAGACGAAGAGCTAGGCTCAGCGGCTTTGCTAATTCCTCAACAAGCGTAAGAATGAAGTTTATTGGCGCTAGATATATACCAAATGGATGAACCATGAAGGATTTTAGATATCCCGCACCTCCTTTAATTTTGATGTTGTAATATATACAGAGAGCAAAAATCATCAGGGCCATTGCAAACGTTGTGTGAGGGTCCGTTGTTGGTACAACTTTAAGGTATTCAATCCCCATCATATGTGCAGCTTTTGGCAATAAATCAACTGGGATTAGATCCATTGCATTCATTAAAAAAACCCAGATGAATATTGTTAGCCCGAGCGGCCCCACTAATTTGTTTGGTTTAGGGAATGCTTCTTTAACAAGACCATTTACAAAATCTATGAGGGTCTCTAGCACATTTTGAAGACCTGAAGGAGCGCCCTTGCTGATATTTTTCCCAACTTTATAAGAGAAGTACATCACGATCGCTGCAATAAGAGCACTAAAGAACATTGTATCAACATTTATTTGCCAAAAACCTGAACCTGCCTGTAATGGCTGCAAATGATGGGAGATATATTCTACCGGATTATCCGTTGCTGGTCCTTCTGTCATCTGGTTGTGTCACCTTCTCAATAAATATTTTTAGTTTTATAGAAGACATACCCTAGTTGAGCTAGTGAGAATGATACCAACATCTGTAGCGCATCTAGTTCAAAATGAGCTATGCCAAGATAGAATCCAAGTAATATCAAGGCAAATCGGGTTACAACACCCTTTATTAAAACAAAAGCTCCTTTTGCCTTCTTTTGCTCATATGCTGCAAGACCAGCATTGTTTATACTTCTTGCTAATAAGAGAGTGTTAATTATTGCAATTAATCCGCCAAAAACAGAAGAAATTGCCTCTGAAGAACCAACTGCAAAAAAACTTATAGCTACCGCTACAATGACTATGCTTTGGTAAAATATTACTCTTAACACTTTCGATTATTCCACAGAGCAAGCCATAAATTATGGCTACTGGTAGTATAGATTAGTATCGTTATTAGTTCAATTTATATACGGATATTTGGTGCTAATATTACTTAATTTTACTTATAATACCATCAAGCTCATTAAGACTTTTATAAGAAATTGTAATTTTGCCTTTGCCTGATTGATTATGGTTGATTGATACCTCCGCACCGAGTATCTCAGAAAGCTCATTCTTAAGGCGAATAGTATCGTTATCTTGTTTATGAATATTCTTAGGTTTGCTACCTCTCTTGTTAACAGCTGCCTCTACAGATCTCACCGATAATTTTTTTGCGATAGCTTCTCTTATCAATTTATCCTGATCAGAGTGTCCTAGAGCAAGAACTGCTCTAGCGTGTCCCATGTCAATCCTTTTAGACATTAGCATTTCTCTGCAATATTTAGAAAGTTCAGATAGGCGAATCAAGTTAGTGACATGTGATCGGGATTTGCCTGTATATTTTGCTATTTCCTCATGTGTCATTGAGTATGTCTGGTTTAATTTAATAAGCCCATCAGACTCTTCAACTGCGCTGAGCTGCTCCCTTTGAATATTCTCAACCAATGCGATCATAGCAGAATCTTTCTCATCAATATCCATTACAACGGCATCAATATTATCGTGTTGAAGTAGCTGGATTGCCCTCCATCTTCTCTCACCAGCTACGAGTTCATACGTATCATCAGATGTTTTCCTAACTATGATTGGTGTAAACTGGCCAAGTTCTTTTATAGACTGGGCCATTGACTCTAGATCTGTTTGAGAAAAGTATTTTCTTGGTTGATTGATGTTTCTTGAGATTTTTTCGACAGGAATAGAGCGAATTTGGGAATCTATGTCTGTCTCGCTTGAAGGCATTGCCTCCACAGTTTTTTGGGCTGGCTTCTTGGTTAATAGTGCCTCTAAGCCTGTACCAAGTGCCTTACGTTTCACCATAATAATAATATAACTTAGAGTTATTAATATGTATAGCTAGCTATTTTCCTGTTTTAGAATTTCTCCTGCTAGCGACATATACGAAATAGAGCCTTTCGAGTGAGAATCATATTGTAGGACTGGCAAGCCATGACTTGGTGATTCTGCTAGAGTTATATTTCTTGGGATTTTTGTTTTATATAATTTTTCCTTGAAATGCTTTTTGAGTTGATCGCTTACATCTTCAGACAGATTATTTCTTGGGTCATACATTGTTCTAACTATTCCTTTTATAGATAAGCTAGGGTTACTCGATGAGACTATGCTCTCAACTGTATTAACTAGTTCGCTCAGTCCTTGTAATGCAAAGAATTCGCATTGAACCGGGATCAGAAGACTATTTGATGCGGTAAGCGAACTTACAGTTAGGATATTCAATGAGGGCGGACAATCTATGAGCACATAATCATAATAAGCATCTATTCTTGATATAGTAGATTTTAAATGAAATTCTTTGTTATCTAGCGAAACTAGTTTTACCTCTGATTCAGTTAATTCAGGCGTGGAGGGTAATATTGAAAAACCAAAATCAGTAGATATTGTTGCCTCATTAACATTTTCATTGGTCATCAAAACATCATTTAATGAAAATCTTATATGATTATCTCCGATGCCACAGCCTCTAGTTGCATTTGACTGTGGGTCGAGATCAATGAGTAAAACCTCTCTTTTGGCTTTCGCGAGTGATGCGGCAAGATTTATACATGTCGTTGTTTTTCCTACACCACCTTTTTGATTTACAACAGAAATGACTTCTTTAATCATACAACTTCTAGTATAAATCGTTTCTGAGTGTAGAAGGGATTGTCAATAGCACGAGACGAACAATTTAACGATTTATCAACGACAGCTACCTCGCAAGAATCAAGGCGCGTGGCTTCAGAGCCAGTTAAGAATACCATTTTAAAATCTCCTCCTATTTTTTTATGAAGATATCCATATACATAATTTATCCTATCAGCTAATTTCATGCCCGATATATCTTTATTTGAAAAATTTTTTATCAAAGCCACCTTAATATCATCTTGAGGTTGCATCGTCTCTAGTCGGTCATGAATGATTTCTATATTTTTCAACTTCAGAGATGCGTTTAAATGAGATAAAAAACGAATAATTTTATCCCTTTTATCCAGAAGTTTTACGTACGAACCGGGTTTTAAGATTGCCATGAGCACGCCGGGCAAACCGGCACCTGTTCCGATATCTATATATGTTTGATCCTCTTGTTTAATACAAAAATCAATGCAGTCATATATCTCTCTTTTAATAAAGTACTCTTGATTGCGGCTGACGATAATGTTTGTTTTTTTATGCCACTTAAAAACAATTTCTAAATATGTATTCAGTATATCTAGCTGTTCGCTATCTATATCAAATGTCTTAGCGTTAACAGCCTCTCTTAATAATGTAGTCAAAATCGGCATGGTTGTTATATCAAATTAGAATCACGTGTTATTGAGTGATGCTTTTTAGATAGATTTTTAGAATTGTTATCATAGATGAGGTCATGCCAGGTATTCTTGATGCCTGCTCAAGAGATGCAGGTCTTATCTGAAGCAGCTTTTCTTTGGCTTCATTGGATAGTCCATTAATTAACATGTAGTCTATATCTTTGGGAATACTAAGTCTCATAGATTTATGTAAGCTCTCTATTTCAATATCCTGTCTTTTTAGGTAACCTGCATATCTTTCTCTAATAGCAATCAATTCACCAACCTCAGGATACTGAGCAACTCCAAATTCCTCAAGATTGTACAAATCTTGGTATTCAATGGTAGACATCTTTAACAGAGATTTAATTGGTTGTGAAGATTTCAAATTCAAATCAAAATTCTCTGACAAGTATAGTGATGATCTCGTGTTTGGCCGAATGATTATTTCTTCAAGACGTCTCGACTCCTTGTCAAGTTTATCCATTTTAATTTTAAATAAATCATAACGTCTCTGCCCAACAACCCCAAGATTGTATCCTTCTTCGGTCAACCTCTCGTCTGCGTTGTCCTCACGCAATCTTAGTCTATGCTCAGCACGACTTGTGAACATCCTATATGGTTCAGTCACTCCTTGTGTTACAAGGTCATCTATCATTACGCCTATATATGAATTTTCTCTAGTGGGACACCATAAATCTTTGCCCTTGCAATATAAAGACGCATTTATGCCAGCAATTATTCCCTGTGCAGCAGCTTCTTCGTATCCAGTTGTTCCATTAATTTGACCTGCAAAAAATAAATTCTCAAACTGTTTTGTAGCTAGAGTGTTATATAGGTTAGTTGGATTAAAATAGCTATACTCTATTGCATAACCAGGCTTAGTCATCTCTACCGACTCAAGGCCTTTGATAGTTCTTAGAAATTCCAACTGTATCTTTTCTGGAAGAGATGTAGATATTCCATTAGGATAAATTTCATTGTCGCTTAAAGTTTCAGGTTCTAAAAATATTTGATGGTGAGATTTATCTGAGAAACGTTCTATTTTGTCCTCAATTGAGGGACAATATCTCGGTCCAATGCTCGTTATCCTTCCATCATACATGGGAGACAATTCTTTTGAATTACTAATAATCGAGTGTGTGTGTTGATTCGTATGAGTGATGTGGCAAGGGATTCTCTGAATGTTATTAGGCTTCTGCATGTAGTGATCATAATAATAAGACAGGCATGGATCGTCCTCATCACAATTCTGAGGTATAAGCTCCTTAAAATCTATTGAACTTTTTAATAACCGCGGCGGTGTGCCTGTTTTCAGTCTATCAACAGGAAAACCCTCCGCTCTAAAAAACTCATCAAGACTAACTGATGCCTTGTCGCCAGCTCTTCCTGCGCTATATGATTTATCACCCAAGTGTATTTTTCCACCTAAGAATGTTCCGGCAGTAAGAACAAACACCCTTGCTCCTAAAACGTCCTCTGAGCCCTCCATTCTCAATGCCCACACTTTGTTGTCTTTAATTATGAGATCACTAACTGTTCCTTCGAATATCTCCAAACATGGTTGACTGAACATGTATTGCTGGATGACGAATTTATATGTATCACGACAAGTCTGAATGCGGGTTGCTTGAACTGCAGGACCTTTTCTTGAATTCAGCTTCCTTCTCTGTAATGCGGCATTGTCTGAGACCAAACACATTAAGCCATCTAATGCGTCGACTTCTCTTGCAAGATGTGATTTTCCAATCCCCCCAACAGCAGGATTGCAACTCATCTGGCCTATAGCATCTTTTTTCATAGTAATTAAAAGAGTCTTCGAGCCAGATCTAGCAGCCGCATGCGCTGCCTCACATCCTGCGTGACCACCTCCAATTACAATAACGTCATATTTTTTCACTTATTTACCTATACAAAACTCACAGAATATACTCTCTAGAACTTCATCATTATAGTCTCCGCCAGTTATCTCATCCAACTTCTTATGAGCTATTGCAAGTTCTTGTGCAACAATATCAAGCTTCTGTCTTTCATTGTACTTAGAAGCATTGTAAAGATTTTCGAGAACTTCTCCAAGTTTTTGTTGATGTCTCTCTCTTGCAGTGCCGACATTTTCATCGTCAGGGGTGCTAAGCGCAGCTAATGCTTTTTCTAGTTTCAGTAATCCATTCCCGTTTTGCGCAGAGATAAAGAATTGAGTATCGTCAGTGCTATCATCTGTATTATATTCATTAGGCAAGAGATCTATTTTATTATAGATTTTCCATATTTCTTTGTCTTTAAAATGATTCATACCTAGAATTGACTGTGCTTGTGTTTCATGATTAGCCTCATTAACATCCATCACGCATAGTATCAACGAAGCATCAAGCACAGATCTAAGAGCATTTTTAACTCCTTGTGCTTCGACTTTATCGGTAGTCTGTCTTATGCCGGCGGTATCTGTGAGACTGATAATGTTATCTCCAACTTTCAAATCATATCTAATGACGTCCCTTGTTGTACCTGGATATTCAGTGACTATAATCTTCTCCTCCTTAAGCAAAGCATTACATAGCGTTGATTTTCCAGAGTTTGGTTCCCCTACAATAACTACCTCAGCATTCTCATTTAATTTTATCCCTTTCTCTGTAATTGAAAGCAGTTCTTTTATTTTCTCTACTATCATTTCAAATTCTTTGCCAATATGTTTCTGATCCAAAGATGTTGTTTCATCTTCAGGGAAATTTATAATTGCTTCGATGGACGATCTTGTCTTGATAATATCACTTTTTATTTCAGAAACCTGTTTTGAATAGGCGCCTGATAAAGACTTCATTGCCGAGTTAGCCGCTGCTATACTCGAAGAATTAATTAAATCAATTGTTGCTTCTGCTTGTAGAAGATCAATCTTATTATTCAAAAATGCTCTTTCTGTAAATTCGCCGGCTCTTGCTTGTCTTGCGTATTTCGCGCATATGATATTAAGTATCTTTCCTAGGATAATTGGATTCCCGTGTGTCTGAATTTCAAGGAGATCTTCTCCGGTATAAGAATGCGGGCTCTTATAATAAATCATGATAACGCTATCGATCTTTTCGTGTTTGCCATCACAAAAATTAACCAGTGTCGCGTTTCGTGGTCGGATACTGGGTACGTGTTCATGTAAAATATCCTCTACCCCAGGGCCCGAGATTCTTATGATGCCAATAGCAGAACGACCATGAGCGGTTGCGATTGCAGCGATTGTATCATTATCACGCATATGCTAAACAGACAATCGTTTATTTATAACGTATTGTTGTGCTATAGAAAGAATGTTGTTTGCGAACCAATACAGTACAAGCCCTGACGGGAAAGTAGCAAACAGGAGCGTAAAAATTATTGGCAAGAACATAAAAATTTTCTGTTGAGTAGGATCTGCTGGCGGAGGATTAAGTTTTTGTTGAACGAACATCGATAAACCCATAAGAATCGGTAGTACAAAAAATGGGTCTTTACTTGACAAGTCTTCTATCCAGCCAATGAATGGTGCGTGCCTCATTTCCACGCTCTCAATAATAACCCAATAAAGAGCAATAAAGACAGGTATCTGTATCAAGATAGGCAAACAGCCCCCAAGAGGATTTACTTTTTCTTCCTTGTAAACCTTCATCAACGCTTCGCTAAATTTTTTCTTGTCATCACCATATCTTTCTTTAAGTGCCGTCATTCTGGGTGTTAACTTTTTCATTTTTGCCATCGATTTGTAACTAGTCTCGGATAACTTGTAAAACAGCAATTTAATGAGGAGTGTTAACAAAATTATTGACCAGCCCCAGTTTCCAACCAACACATACAGCTTGCTCAAGATCCAAAATAGAGGCGCTGATATAAATGTCAAAACACCATAATCCACAGTTAGATCAAGACCGGGCGATATTGATGAGATTTCTTCGGATAGTTTTGGCCCAACATATAACTTTGAGGAGAATGTCTGACTATCACCAGGTTTTACTGTTATATAACTTGAAACTACTCCTATTAAATATTTATTGGAAAAACTATCAGATACATCTCTGGTATAAATAGACTCGGATGAATCATTATTTTGAGGTATCCAGGCAGAAAAGAAATAATGCTCCAACATACTAATCCATGAAGATTTAGTCTGGTAGAGAAAATTTTGATCTTTTATTTCGTCAAAATCAATCTTATTAAATTTATTTTCTTCGTCATAATAAGCAGCGCCAGTATATGTGTAAAGCATCGCATTCGATTTGTAATCATCGCCTCTTTGAATAGTGTTATATTGTCTGACTCTAATCGGCTCTGAAGTATTATTAGTTAAAGTCTGATCAAGGGAGATTAAGTATGGATTGCCTTCATAATAATAACTTTTTCTAACAGCTATACCATCAGACTGATTGCGAGTAATGGTTAATGTGTCCCCTTGGTCAAGAACGAGTGAGTTTTTTATTGATGTGTAATCATTAAATACATTACCATCACTATCTTGCAGATTTGCAGAAGCTATGTAATTAGAAGAATCGCGATCGATAATCACAACATTGGCCGAGTCTGGACTAAACTCATTTTTATAGTTTAGTAACTCAGCATAAATTACTGAACCAGATTCGAGATCAATTTTAAGTTTTAGGTTTTTTGTCCTGACTTCTACATTTTCATAAACTTTTGATTGAGGCTTCGCTTGTTGTACATCCTTTGCATTTGTGGGGTCTTCGTCTACATCATTAGTGAGGGGTACTTCATTCATTGTACTGTTAGTATTCTCAACGCTAGTGAACTGAGAGACCCACGATTCATACAACAGGAGGGCTACGAAGAAAAACGCACTGTACAAGAAAAGTCTTTTATTCATTCTTTTGCTTCCCTGGCACAGGGTCGTACCCAGAGGTGCCGCCTGGCCTACATCTAGCCAATCTCTTTATCGAAAGCCAGATGCCTTTCATAATTCCATGAACTTCAATGGCCTCTTTTGCATAACTGGAGCATGTCGGGAGGTGCCGACACGTTGGCGGCATCAAAGGTGACACAATATATTGATAAATTGCAATGAAACCTTTTATAGTTTCCTTAACTGCTGTATACATAATTTCCATTCTTGCATAAGAATATCACTTATTTCATTTTTAGCAGAGTGTATTTTATTAGAAATAGTTAACAACACATCTATTCCATGATTAGGTATGCTCTCTCTAAACTGATTTAATAATCTTCGTCTTATAAAATTACGAACAACTGCTAATTTAATGTGCTTCTTTGGTATTCTTATTGCTATTCTTGAATTTTTAGTATCACTCTTAACGAAATACACTCTTAAGTGCTCTGTTATTATTGGCCGATGTTTGGTCAATTTAGGAATATTGGATTTATCAGTGCGCAGAGAGTAATCTTCTTTAGACAATTTTAAGCAGAAAGAACGGCACGGCCTTTCGATCTTCTAGAACTCAAAATTGCTCTTCCGCCAGCCGAACTCATTCTTGCCCTAAAACCGTGTTTTCTCTTTCTTTTTAAGTTACTTGGTTGAAATGTTCTTTTCATAGTATTCTTCTTCGGTTAAATACTGATAGTTATAAATATCTTTGTCAATATATAATTTAACTTTTTTTTGTGACATAGTTTATTTTACGATAATCAACCACTGTCTGATTAAAAATGAATGAAATAAACATATGGGACGAATGTCTTAGGGCTTTCGATGACGTCCTGACCGATAAGGACATGAAAACATGGTTTTTGCCGCTAGAGGTTAAGCAAAACAGCTCCACATTAAGAGTTATTGCGCCTAATAGATTTATAAGAGACCAAATTGAGTCAGAATATTTGACGCTTATCAAAGAAACTGTGGCACTTAAAAGTTCTAATTCAATAACCGAGGTTATGCTGATGCTTCCTGGTTCTCCAAAAACAACACCCAGGAAAAATTGGAATGATAGACTCAGAAATAATATCAACAACGACCTAACATTTGAGAATTTTGTTGAAGGAAAATCTAACCAATTAGCAAAGGCGGCTTGTGTATCTGTGGTAAGCGAGATAGGTCAATATAACCCACTTTATATATATGGAGGCGTCGGTCTTGGAAAGACGCACTTACTTCATTCGATAGGAAACGCTATACTCCAAAGAGACGCTAATAAGACTGTAGTGTACTTACATTCAGAGAAATTTGTTCAGAATATGGTTACAGCATTACAGAAAAACCAGATTGAAGAATTTAAAAAAATCTACAGGTCCGTAGATGCTTTATTGCTTGATGACATACAGTTTTTTGCCGGGAAAGAGAGATCACAAGAAGAATTTTTCCATACTTTTAATTCATTGTTTGAATATAAAAAACAAGTTGTCTTAACGTCAGATAAGTACCCTAAAGAGATTACAGGTCTAGAAGAGAGAATTAAGTCAAGATTGGTGTGGGGGATGAACGTGATGATTGACCCACCTGATCTAGAAACAAGAATGGCGATAGTCCACAAGAAAGCAGAGTTGGCTGACTCTCATATAAATGATGACGTTGCATATTTTTTGGCAAAGAATATATATTCAAACGTGAGAGAACTTGAAGGTTCTCTGAGGAGATTAATAGCAACATCGAATTTTAAAAAAGAAGAAATTACACTAGATTTCACAAAAGAAACGTTAAAAGACCTTGTTTCTCTTCAAGAGAGACTGATAACAGTAGAACAGATTCAGAAAGTTGTCGCTGGCTATTACAAAATAAGGGTCTCTGATATATTATCTGCAAAAAGAGACAGAAAAATTGCATTCCCACGCCATATGGCGATGGCTATATCAAAGGATATAACAAGCCACAGCCTACCGAGCATTGGTGATGCGTTTGGTGGTAGAGACCACACTACTGTTCTTCATGCATGCAATAAGATTAAGAACTTGAGGACTTCATCATCTTCAATTGAACAAGATTACCAGAACCTTGTGCACAGTTTGCATAACTAGTTAACTTCTTGTGAATAAAATCAAACTTTAAATTTGATAACAACTTATCCCCAGAAATTCACAGCTGAATAAGCA
>CEOJ01061971.1_pt1 | contig 13766 bp, 10 predicted proteins | sample 530281 | NCBI WGS metagenome assembly CEOJ01 (sample SAMEA2619879, study PRJEB7988) | marine metagenome | isolation source: saline water (ENVO:00002010), including | reverse complement strand
TAAAAGTATCTTTTGAAGAGAGCTGGGGTAATCTCGATATTTATGCCTTATTAGGCTTTAGAGAAAGAAAGTTTTTTGGTAAAGAAGGTAGGTTGACTCTACCTGTAATGATAGATAAGGATGAATCCGTGTACGAATCTTCAGCAGAGGACAGTAGAACGGATTTTGCAATAAGGTGGTCTAATTATTATGACCAATTGGATATCGCTATATCTTATTTCTCTGGAAATTCGAGAGAGCCAAGAATTATTCCAATTGATGAAGCCTCCTCGAAGATGATTCCACTTTATGAAACTATAGATCAAGTTGGTGTAGAGCTAACTTATTTAATTGGAAGTCTGGCTCTAAAAGCCGAGATCATCTCGCGTTCTGGACAAGAAGAAAGGTTCTCTGCTTCGACTGCTGGATTTGAATACACACAAGTAGGAATATTTGAGAGTAGAATTGATTTAGGTTGGATCCTTGAAATGAATCATGATGATAGGCTTGATAGTTCACCCTCAGTCCTCGGCACCAGACTTAGCCTCAATGATGCATATGATTCTCAAATTCTTTCAGGCATAGTATGGAACGAAAAAAGTGGAGAAATTGGTTTCCTTCTAGAGTCATCTAGACGAGTTGGTGAGTGCTGCTTAATTTCACTAGAAGGATTTTATTTCGATGATACAGATATTGATAACGGTCAACCTAAGCTATTTGAAGCCTTTAAGGATGACGATTTCTTAAAATTAGAATTTACATATTATTTATAAAATTAGAATGTTCGATAAAAGATTTCTAGCAAGAGCAATAATAGAACATAGATTGTTAAGTATCTTTGGCAGTTTAATTTTTTTATTTTTATTAGGGTCAGGAGCCCAGCACCTAACTTTTGACCCTGATTTAGAGACATTCTTTCCTGAAAATCATCCTGCCACGCAGCTCAGTAATGAGATAGATGAGACATTTATTCCAACTGACAACATTATCATTGCCATAGATGGAAAAGGCTCCAGTATCTTCAACCAGAGAACTCTTTCCTTAGTTGAGAGACTCACAGAAAAGTCTTGGGCTATACCTCATTCAGTTCGAGTAGATAGCCTTACTAACTTCTCTTTCGTTCGATCAGAAAACGATGACCTTATTGTAGAGCCTTTCATTGAAACTGCTTTAGAACTGTCAGATTCGTTTTTGAAAGAAAGAGAGAAGCTAGTAGAGACTCAAGATGCTATCTACGGTTCTATTATTTCAAAAGATAAACAAACAACGATTATCAGTATTGTTATCGACCCTCCTGCAGAAAATAAAGATGTAAGCTTAACGGAAACGATAGATTTTCTATTAGCTTTTCTTGAAGAAGAGATTGCTCAGTATGATGAGTTGGATATAAGGCTTTTAGGAAATCCTTACCAAGAGTACATCAGTCCAAGATTACTTCAGTCTGAGGCGCCTATCATCTTGCCATTGATGATGGCTTTGATTTTCTTTTCTGTATATTTCTTATTGAGGAGTGCCTATGCGGTTTTTGCTACTTTATGTGTTGTTATATTTTCTGTGATAGCTAACTTTGGTTCTATTGGTTGGTTGGGTAACCCCTTAAATCAAATGATCATTACCTATCCTATCCTAGTGATTACTCTTGCATTAGCAGATTGCGTTCATCTATTCACAATCTATTTTCAAGAGAGGAGTAAAGGAAATGAAAGCATTGCTTCCATGATAAGAAGCTTAGAACTTAACCTCCAGCCTCTATTTCTCACAACAATTACAACTTGTATAGGCTTTCTATCTTTTAACGTATTGGAAATTGAACCGCTTAGAAACCTAGGGAATGGAATTGCAATAGGAGTTGGTCTTGCATTTATCTTTACTATATTTTTTATTGCACCAATCACTTCCTTTTTTGAAGTAAGTCCACCTAAAACAATTGATAAACAGACAAACTTTGCAAATAAAATTGCTAAATTTAGCCTAGAAAATGGCAAGACACTAATCTGGATTGTGCCTTCTGTAGCCCTTTTATTAATATTGCTAATCCCTCTGAATAATTTAGACGAAAATCCGACACAGATGTACAGTGATAGGTTTACATCTTTTGCACCAGATACACTATGGCTCGATGAAAGGATGGGGGTAACCTTTCCAGTAAGTTTTAAAGCAACCTCTGAGACAGGCAATGTGTCAAGTCCGGTATTTCTAAAGAAAATAGATAAATTTACTAAGTGGTTAAGAGAAAATGATGAGGTTAATCACGTAACTTCACTTTCTACTACTATGAAATCACTCAATCGTAGTATGCATGGTGATGATGATGCTTGGAAAGTAATACCAGAAAATGAGGAATTAGCTTCGCAGTATTTATTCTTTTACGAGATGTCTTTACCGCTTGGCTTGGATTTAAATAGCTCTATTAGCCAAGATAGAGGGACAATAAAAATCTCAAGCTCTCTTAAGGATATGAGTTCAAAAGAATATCTCGCCTTTAGTCAGAAAGTTGATGACTACTTAATAGGCGAAGGTCTAGAAGACACAATTTCTAAAGCTGCTGGTTTTAGGGTTGTGTTTACTTACATCAATGAAGTAATAGTCAATAATCTTCTTCTGGGAGTATTCCTAGGATTAGTTCTAATAACTATTCTCTTAGGAACCTTTTTTAGATCCTTTCTTTTTGGAATAATTTCTTCATTCCCTAACATACTACCAATTGGTACCGCGTTTGGTATTTGGGCATTGGTTAATGGAAATGTTGGGTTTATGGTAGCAGTCGGTATGGGCTCAACTCTGGGTATTATTGTGGATTTTACCGTACACCTTCTTAGTAAATATGATCTTGCTAGAAGAGAATTAAGAAAATCTCCAGAAGAGGCCGTTGCATATTCATTCGAGGCTGTGGGCTTTCCCCTCATTACAATGACAGTCGTTTTAAGCTTGGGTTTTCTTGCTTTAATGCTTGTCAGCTTTAAGCCTTTAGGGCATTTTGCAATGTTCTCCTCTATTGCATTTATAACTGCCCTCTTTATTGATTTTTTCTTATTCCCAAACCTTCTAGTGAAATTTGATAAGAGGGAATTTACCTAGATCTTGTCAGGTAAAAAGCGCAAAGTAAGCAAGGTATTAGAGTCAATCCTGCACAGACAAAAGCAAAACTGTAATTTCCTGATCCAAGCACAATAGGCGCCAAATTATTACCAATCAAAGCTGAGATATTTCCAAAGCCCATAAAAATCCCAAAATTGGTTGCACTGGTCTGAGTTACACAAAGCGCCATTAGTATAGAAAATATAAGAACCATGAACCCGGCATCAAAAGCATCAATTCCAATTAGTACAGAAGACGCAAACAGACGCGAGGTTTCAATAGAAAAACTGCTTAAAACAAAAAACAAAAGTATCTGACTCGAGAGAAAAAATATTAAGAGATAACGTTTACCTAGAAAAAGTGATAACACACCAGCAGTTAATCCTATTACTCCTCCTATCCACATTCCTATAGGTCTAATGGAACCTATATCTTCTCCACTCCAACCCAATACTTTCATATAAAATTCGTTGTAGATAACGTCAAAAATTCCATAAGCAATATTAGAAAAAAGCATGAATATAATGGCAGCAACTGCACTCTTGTTTACTAAGCTCTGACTAATGCCCGACACTAAATCTTTAAGAGATAGTCGATCTTTATAGGATTCAAATTCAAAGCCTGCTTTATGAGACATTTCATGAGAAAAAAGAGGAAATAAAAAAATAGTACACATCATCAAGACAAGTACAAAATAACCAACATTTACACCTTGCGAATAGAAGATTGATGTTGCTAATGCCATTCCGAGACCTCTTCCTAAAGTCTTACTTCCCCACATGAAACCATTAGCGCTTCCTAGCTGATCTTCTCTGAGACTATCAGCTGCCAAGGCATCGATTGCTATATCAGATATTGCAACGAAAGCATTATGAAGAGTGAGCAGAGAAATTAGCACTGTATTGACCTCAGTTACCTCAATAAAAATTAGAGGAGTCACGGCAAGGATCATGATGATCTGACTTAAGAGGACCCAAAACCTTCTTCTGCCAAATTTTTTAACTGTAAAGGAATCAATAAGCGGTCCCAAAAAGACTTTTAAAGTCCAAGGCACCATTGTTATAGACAAGAGTAATGAAATATCTCCTACTGAAGCCCCTATAGAAACAAGATAAGTAGTAAGTGCAAATAATGTACCACCGGAGAGTCCTTGAGAAAGATAAACAGCGCTTAGACTTCCAATATGCCAAGCACTTCCGTCACTTAAAAGACGAGATTTAACTAATTCCATTTAATTTTTTTTAATTCAGTGAAAACGACTGATTGATTAAATCATATGATCTTACTCTTGCTGAAAAGGGTTCACATATAGTGATTATCTTCAACTCTTCAGGTTTTACTTTGTCTAAAAGCGGTTGAATCTTTTGTCTCACAGACTGAGATGATCCCACAAATGTTCTATTGTCATTCGTTTCTAATAAGTCACCATTGATCGATTCTTTTGCTTCACTAAGGGTTGGGAAAGTACCAAAAATTCCTTTCTGAGAATTTTGTCTCCACGCAGCTGCACTAAGAGAAAGTTCTTCGGCCTCTTTATCGGTATCTGCACATATAGAAAATACTCCTAAACTTATTCTTGGTTCTTTAGCAAAAATGGAGGGCTGGAAGTTATCTCTATAAACATCAGCAAGATCAGCACACGATGGGTCTATGAAATAAGCCAAAGACATAGGTAACCCAAAATGAGCAGCGTATTCAGCACCTTGCCTGGAGGAAACCAAGAGCCACACCTCAGGAATTTCTCCCAATCCCGGTGTAACATTAACTGACTCAAAGGACTGAGTTGAAGAAACGCTTCCTTCTAGGAAAGATTTAAGATCATTCATCTTGGTAGCAAAAAACTCCGGTCCGGTTGTTTTTGAACCATAAGCTAGAGCGCCAGCCTGATAGGCATCACTTCCAGGTGCTCTTCCTAGACCCAGATCAATTCTATTGGGAAAGAGAGACTCTAAAAGTCTAAAGTTTTCAGCAACCTTGTAAGGACTGTAATGCATTAACATAACACCACCCGAACCAACTCTTATAGATTCTGTTTGGGAGGCCAAACTAGGAATTAGAATTTCAGGCGAACAACCTGCAAAAGAATTTGATCCATGGTGTTCTGCAAGCCAGAACCTATTTAATCCAAGGGAGTCACAATACTTTGCCAATTCTCGAGTTTCTTTGATTGCATCATCTGCACTGGAATTTGAGAATATCGGAGACTGATCTACCGCACTTATTTTCATGGGCCTATAGGTTTTCCATCTATCACTTGATCTAAATATTCGGACATTCCATATCCAACAATACCGTTATAAGTATATTCAGTCATTCCCTCTGTAATACGTGTAACAAGACTTTCACCATCAGGTGTATTTCTTCTATTGCGTAAGGGAATTAAGGATAATACTTTACCCTTTACTTCATACTCATCTTCATCAGTTTTGGCCCAGGCTGTGAAGGTTTTTTGAAAATGATCTTCATCATATTCCGTCTCTATTCTGCAATCTTTTATAGATTGATACTTTCCGTCCTTTAAAACAATGCCTCCTCTTCTTTCAGAATCCTCGCTCTGATGAACAATACTGAACATGAAGCCTATTTCATCATTGATATTAATTGTAAGCCATCTGTACCACTCAATAGCTTGCCAGTATCTTGGGCCCCAGCTTTTATCCCTGAGACCCAGACCTTCAATAGTCCATTCTTGTCCGTCGATAATGATGGAACCACTACCAGCTGTGTGTTGTTCATAGTGAGCTTTAGAGAAACTCTTTTCTGGATCTGTATCTAAGGGTTTGCCATCTTTTCTTACCGCCTGTCCGCCAAACATGGGGGAAATTCCATTTATATTTACATCGGCCTTACATGCAACTCTTGGATTTTCTTTGAAGGCTTTGCTCGGATTCAACATATCTTTTGGATTATCAAGAAGAAGTATTTTGCCGTTGTATTGAACCCTGAGAGATTTGAACGGCTCTATAACATCGAACTTCATACCACCAGCATCGAAAACTTCATTGGTGGTTATTTCAGGCCTGCCGAACATGAATCCAATCCTTCCATCTGGGAGATAAATACAGCAAGTCATTTCTGCATAACCTTCATTTGGCCTGTTGCCTAATCTGAACCATCCTCCCATTTTTTTTTGGTGATCAAAAACATTAAAATACATGCTCTCGTTATAATTAGATGCCTCATCTGGTGCATGGTTATATTCATCCTGAGGCTCAAGCTTAATCTCTATATCACTCATTTAATAACTTCCTTTTTTGTTCTAATAATGCCCAGTTTACATGCTCTTGCACTATCTCTGAAGGAAAGTCTTTTTTTGATCTTAAGGCTTCTGTCACTTCTTCAGAAGGTGTTGCGTTGCCCAAGGCTATAGCTATATTTCTAAGCCAAGATTCATAACCGGCTCTACGAATTGGTGAGCCCACTGTCTTTGTCAAGAATTCTTCTTCACTCCATTGAAATAACTCTGAAAGAGCAACATCATCAAGATTGTGTCTTGGTAAAAAGTCATCTTCTTGAGTAAATTGTGTAAATTTATTCCAAGGACAAAAAATTTGACAATCGTCGCAGCCGAATATTCTATTGCCCATTTTTGACCTCAGCTCTAGCGGAATATTTCCTTTGTATTCAATAGTGAGATACGAAATACATTTCCTGGCATCCAATTGATTAGGCCCTACAAATGCATCTGTAGGACATACATCTAGGCAGGAAGTGCAAGATCCACAGTGGTTTTGTCTCTTAGGTTGATCAAGCTGCAGTTCTAGGTCAGTATAAATTTCTCCCAGAAAAAAATATGATCCTGAATTCTTATTGAGTAAAAGCGTATTTTTTCCTATCCAACCAAGCCCAGCCTTTTGAGCTATGGCTTTTTCGAGTACAGGCGCGCTATCTACAAATACCCTATTTGAATGAGAAGAGTGATTTTTAATTCTATTTGCTAATTGTCTCAACCTGGACCGCATTAACTTGTGATAATCCCTTCCTCTTGCATACCCTGAGATGAACGCCTTTTTATCAGAAGCCAATAAATCTTTTCCGTTATAGCCTTCTGGAAGATAATTCATTGTTACTGAAATAATTCTTTTAGTTCCTTGTACCAATTTTTCGGGAAATTCTCTTTTGGAATTATTTCGATTAAGGTAAGTCATCTCACCTTGATAGCCTCTTTTTAACCATTTATCTAAGTATCTTTGATCTTCGGATAGATCAACATCTGTAATACCAATCGAACTGAATCCTAACTCTTTAGCCCAATCCTTAATTTGCTTAGATAATTCGTTGAGGTTTTTATCTTTAGATAAATTATTCATCATTAAATTAGTAGAGATACAGTCCTAGGGATATAATTTTCAATCAAGGGATTTAACATCAGATGAAACTATATACTGCAAGCGAAACAAGAAAAATAGATAGCCTTGCTATAAAAGAAGAAAATATCTCCGGATATTCACTTATGCAATCTGCTGCAGAGTTCTCTTTGGATGTAATTGTAAGAGAATTTCCAGAAGTAAAAGATCTGGTTGTCTTTTGTTCAAAAGGAAAAAATTCAGGAGATGGTTTTCTGCTTGGCGTCTATGGACAAGAATTCGGTCTCAATGTAACTGTTGTAATGTGCTCACCGATTACGGATTTAAAAGGAGTCACAAAGAAAGCTTACGATGAGCTTAAATCGTCAAAGGTCAAAACTATTCAAGCTCGTTCCATAAAAAACTTAAAACTTTCTAAAGAAACTGTGATAGTAGATGCATTGGTCGGAACAGGCCTCAAGGGAAATCTAAGAAGGAATATCAGAGATTCTGTTCTTACAATCAACAAACTAGGAATTAAATATCCTGTGGTCTCATTGGATGTACCTTCAGGAGTTAACTCTGATACAGGTGATGTGGCAGATGTGTGTGTTTTTGCCGATATCACAACAACTTTCGTTGCCAGAAAAAGAGGATGTTTCACTTCAATTGGAAAAAAAGTATCAGGGGACATTCAATACTCGGATCTTGATATTCCAAAAAAAGTTTTCTCTAAAATCCCTTCAACCTGTTCAGTTATAGATTTTGAAGATCTTGTGGATAGAGTGATATTTAGGGAACAAGATGCACACAAAGGAAATTTCGGCCACGCAATTGTTATAGCAGGAGACAGAGGATTAGGGGGAGCAGGGATTCTCGCCTCAAAAGCAATCGTGTACTCGGGAACAGGTTTAACAACTTTGGCTACAAGACCAGAACATGTAAGTGCAAGTTTGGTATCTTGCCCAGAAGTCATGGTCAAAGGTGTGAACTCTGGACAGGATGTAGAAGAATATCTATTAAAGCCAAATGTAATTGCCATAGGTCCGGGTCTGGGTCAGACCGCCTGGTCAGAACAAATGGTTCAGAGAGTTTTTATGGAGGCTGAATCAAGAGATGTTCCAGTAATTATGGATGCGGATGCGCTTAATCTGCTTGCCAAACTCAGATTATCGAACAAACTGCCTAAGCAATTAATTTTAACTCCCCATCCAGGTGAAGCAGCAACTTTACTCAATACAACCGTAGACAATGTTGAATCTGACAGATTCGGTGCAGCGCAGAAAATACATAAAAAATTTAATGCTACGGTGGTCCTAAAAGGAGCAGGAACAATAATTATTCATAATGATGGTAGCCTTAGAAAATGGGGAATATGTAGTTCGGGTAATCCTGGTATGGCTACAGGCGGTATGGGAGATGCTCTCACAGGAATTATAGCCGGGATATTGGCTCAAGGTCTAAGTATCAGAGATGCTGTTGAAGCTGGTGTTGACTTGCATGCAAAGTCTGCCGATTTAATGAGTCATGAAGTGGGCGAAGCTGGGCTCACACCAACTGATGTGATTGAAGGGCTGAGACTATTGCTAAAATATGACTAAAACCGTAGTCACTAAAAATGAAAATGAAACCATGTTGGTTGGAGAAGAGCTCGCTAAGGAATTTCTTGAATTAGAATTAGACAGGTCCATAGTTATTTTCTTGCAGGGTGAATTGGGGGCTGGCAAAACAACCCTTACTAAAGGGATACTCAAAGGTTTAAATTATGATGAGGTGGTCACCAGTCCTACCTATAACTTGGTACAAATACATGAAACAGAAAACTACAGAGTTTTCCATTTTGACTTATACAGGATATCGGAACCTATTGAACTCGAAGAACTCGGTATAGAGGAATATTTAAATGAAAACAGATCACTATCAATATTTGAGTGGCCAAAAAATGGAGAAGAAAATCTGCCCTCTCCGGACTATCTCATTGAGATTTCCTATAAAGAAAATGGTGAAAACGATAACAGGAAGCTGACAATCTCATGAAAATTCAGTTTTTAAAATGCCTCATCGTTCTACCTTTAATCTTCTTGAGTAAATCTTTACTTACAGAAGAAGAAAGTGTCTATTGTTTTGTTGGGGATGCAGGAGAGGTTAATCCCACTCAATCAATGGTGGTTAAGGCATTAGCTAATTCAGATTGCACAGTGGTTTGGCACTTAGGCGATATAACTCAACTAGGGGTTCAATCTATAAATGATCCTGAACTCAAAGAAAGTTTTTTAAACCCTTTCAAGCCATTTTTAGATACCAATATCCCCTTTTATCTAACCGTAGGAAACCATGACTACAAAGGCGACCCAACAGTCTATCTCGAGGTCGCGAAAGAATATCCTTCTATATATCATCCAAGTAATTTCTATACTAAAAGATTTGGAGAATTGTGTTTCTTTGCCTTAGATACCACCATTTTTGATAAGTTGTATTATTTTCATAAAAGAGGGAACCAGATTAGATGGCTAAAAGATAAGGTAGAAGAACTTAAAGACAAATGCGAGTTTTCCATTGCAGTTGCTCATCACCCACTTTTCAGTTCAGGAGATAGAGATAGAGCTAATCCACAGTTAGCAATATTCTTGGAGAATTATGTATTCGGAACTTTTGATATCTACATAACAGGACATAATCATGTCTTAGCAGACGAAGGTGATCATAAAAAAACAAGGCAGCTAATTAGTGCTACAGGAGCACTTCCCGGAGGATCGCCAAGTGATACTGAGTCTGGTAAATTCAATGTAGAAATACCTGGTTTTTTAAAGATGATTGTTAGCAACAATATAGCTAGATATGAATTTATTGATGCTAAGAAAAATGAAACGCTGTGGACGAATGTTAAGGTCGGTAATGGTTTAAGGCCTTAGCAAGAAAAACACGATCTAAGACTCTAGTCTTTCTGAAACCTCAAGAGCCAATGCCAGTGAAGAGGTCAGGCCAGGTGAGGCGTAACCCAATACATTCACGAACTGGTTATTACCAATAGTGCCAGAATCTATTACAAAGTCCTTTATTCCTTTAAGTTTAGGCCTTATACCGGAGTAACCAGGAGTAAGATGTTCCTCTTTTATTCCTGGCCAATAAGTTTGAATTGCTTCAAGGAAAAGTAATTTTTGGTCTAAAGAAAGACTATAGTCAATCTCATCCACAACATATGCAGAAGGCCCAAATCTGATACCTTTTCCCAAGTCTATCGTTGCATGGAGACCTAAACTATTTTCAGTTGGAGTTGGATAAATTAGATGCTCTAACCTCTCTTTGCCTTGATAAATGTAGTACTCCCCTTTTACAAACTCTTCTTCGTAGGTATTTTTCTCATTTATAAGATTTGCAATGTGGACTGCATTAAGGCCGGCAGAGTTAATCAAGACTCTGCTAATAACCATAAATTGGTTTTTACTATTTTTATCCTCTACCAGGACTTCGAAGCCTTCGCTTGTTTCATTAATGCTTAGTGTCTCATTGCTTAGAATTATATTTCCGCCTGAGCTTTGAAAATCTCTGCTCAAAGAATGGATAAATGAATGGCTATCAAATATTCCTGTTGAAGGAGAGAATATTGCCTCTTTATAAGCAAGGAACGGATATTTTGAACTTAGAGAGCCGTCATAGAATAAGTCCTCTACTCCGCAAACTAGTCCATTTTCGTAAATGCTATTTAAAGTTTCTGATTCTTGATCAGTTGAAGATAAGATGTATTTACCACAACGATTGAATTCTATCTGTCTTTCTTTTAAGTAATCATATAGAAGCTCTTTGCCCTTTATGCAAAGCTTAGATTTTAGTGAGCCTTGCTCATAGTACATGCCTGCATGAATAACTTCCGAATTTCGACTAGAAGTTTCCTGAGCTAACTGATTATTTCTTTCTAATAAAAAAACGCTTTCATATTTAGCGCAAAGCTCTCTGGCAATAGCTATACCTGATACGCCACCTCCTATAACCAAGCAGTCAACTTCAAATTTTTCTAATTTGTTCAATATTTTTTAAAGAAATATATATTATTTACTGTTAAGGTTGAGGAGTCTCTCAGTATAGATACCAAAGAATAAAAAGTTTAGGAAAATCGAATAATTATGTCGCTGAATTATGGAATTATTGGCACTGGAATGATGGGCTGCGAACACATACGCAATCTAAAACAGATTCCGGATGTAAATATCTCAGCAATTGCTGATCCTAATGAAAATTCCAGGGCGTGGGGCATGACCGCTTGTGGAGATATATTTAAACCACAGCAATATACCGATTATAAAGAGCTATTAAAACGCGAGGATATTGATGTAGTTGTAGTAGCAAGTCCTAACTTTACTCATATTGATGTCATGAGAGATATCTTCGAAACGGATAAACATGTTTTACTTGAAAAGCCCATGTGTACTAACTTAACAGATGGATTAGAAGTGCTAGAAATGAGTAAAAAACATAAGGGTATAGTTTGGATAGGCCTTGAGTATAGGTTCATGGCTCCAATTCAATCAGCCATCGATCATGCTTCGGAGGTAGGAAACATAAAGATGCTTTCGATTAGAGAACACAGATTTCCTTTTCTAGAGAAAGTTGATAACTGGAATAGGTTTAATACGAATACTGGCGGAACACTGGTTGAAAAGTGCTGCCACTTCTTTGACCTAATGAACTTATTAGTCCCAAGTAAGCCAATTAAGATTTATGCTTCCGGTGGTCAAGATGTCAATCACATAAACGAACAATACAATGGCAAAAAACCTGACATAATTGATAACTCTTTTGTATTAATCGACTATGAACATGGTCAAAGAGCTTTGCTTGATTTGTGCATGTTCGCTGAGGGAGGAAAATACGAGCAGGAGATTGTTTTAACTGGAGATAAAGGGAAATTAGAAACCCACATACCCGGTAATGAGCTCGTAATAACAAATAGAAAAGACCATTCCTACAAGACTTTAGAGGTTAATCCGGACTCAAGAGTTAAAGAAATTGGGTTTCATCATGGTGCGAGTTATATAGAGCATCTGGAATTGATTAACTGCATAAAGTCAGGAAATAAACCTTTGGTAGATAGTCAGAGTGGGTTAGATTCAATCATACTGGGCTTAGCTGCCCAACAATCAATTACAACCGGCAACCCCGTTAATCTTGGAGACTTTTTAAATAAACAATATGAACTATAAATCAATTAAAGAAATGCCAAGAGTTGGCTTTGGACTTTGGAAAGTTCCTCAAGATGTCTGCGCAAAGACCGTATGCAAGGCCATAGAAATAGGATATAGACACCTTGATTCGGCTTCTGATTACGGCAATGAGAAAGAAGTAGGAGAAGGTATAAAAGCAGCAATAGATCAGGGGTTCTGCCAAAGAGAAGACCTCTGGGTTACATCAAAATTATGGAACACTTATCACCATCCAGATCATGTTAGATCCGCTCTCGAGAGAACACTAGAAGATCTTCAACTTGAATATATCGACCTATACATGATCCATTTTCCAATCTCTCTGGAATATGTTCCATTCGAAGAAAGGTATCCGCCCGAATGGTTTAATGATCCAGATAGTCCTAATCCCAAAATGATCCCGTCTAAAGTTCCACTGTCCGATACATGGCATGCAATGGAATTGTTAAAACAAGATGGAATGGCGAAGTATTTGGGGATATGCAATTATTCCACAGCCCTCATTCATGACCTGATGAGCTATAGCCGAATCAAGCCGGATATGCTTCAAGTAGAATCGCATCCTCAATTGACACAAGAGAAACTTATTCGCTTGGCTAAAAGCTATGATATCGAGGTAACAGCCTTTTCACCGCTAGGATCAATATCCTATGAAGAAATAGGTGGTGCTGAGGAAAAGGAATCACTTCTAAAAAATGAAATGATTCAATCAGCAGCAAAAGAGTTGGACATATCTGCAGCTCAATTAATTCTCAGCTGGGCTATAAATAGAGGAACAGCAATTGTTGTAAAGAGTATTGATGAAACTAGAATGAAGGAAAATCTGGATGCCTCAAAGATAGAACTTGATCAATCTATCTTAGATCAGATATCAGCTCTCAATATAAATAAGCGATATAACGATCCAGGTATTTTTTGCGAAGAAGCCTTTAATACTTTCTTTCCCATTTATGACTAATCAACCATTCTTACAAGAAGTAGAAAATGACTCTGGTTTAAATAACTTAAAGTCGACTCAAGATTGGCTCAAAGAAAATAAAATATTCATTGAGCTTAAATTAGAAGAGCATGGTGCAATTATTTTTAAAGATCTTCCCGTAAAGACTGCCGAAGACTTCGATCAATTTGTATCGACTTTTAATTACGATACTTTTACTTATGAAGAATCTCTGTCCAACGCAGTCAGAATAAATAAAACCGATAAAGTATTTACGGCTAATGAGGC
>CEOJ01039110.1_pt1 | contig 13867 bp, 9 predicted proteins | sample 530281 | NCBI WGS metagenome assembly CEOJ01 (sample SAMEA2619879, study PRJEB7988) | marine metagenome | isolation source: saline water (ENVO:00002010), including | reverse complement strand
GAAATGACAGCGTTACGGATTGAAGACTGAATTCCTGCTTTTCTGACTATGATTTCATTGATAAACATGATATTTCAAAATATTTAAAGCGTTCTTTTTGTTTAATGTAAATATTTAAGAATAGATACATTACAAAGTAAAATTAGAATATCAATATATAAAGTAAAATAACAATAGTCTAAGTTCTTGTTAATTTTTTATTTTTATATGTGAGTGAAATAATTTTTTTTGAATATAAATGTCATATTTCAAGTAAGATAATTTAAGGCAAATTTTATGATAAATAAGAAAATTAAAAATACATTTTAAATATTATAAATTAAATGATTTATAATATAATATTTAAAAAAAAATAAAAAAATTAGAATATTATTATTATTTATTCATAAAAAGATTATAATACAAAGACTTAAGCTTTATTAAATGATCATGACTACCTTGTTCTACAATTTCACCATTATCTAAAACTATTATATAATCTAATTTTTTTAAAAAATTTAAATCGTGTGAAATGACAAGTGTTGTACAATTTTTCATTAATTTTATTAAAGTCTTTTGAACAGCATTTCTATGTATTGAATCTAATGAGCTTGTTGCCTCATCCAGAATTAAAATTTTTGGGTTTTTTAAAAAAACTCTTGCTAATGCAATACGTTGTCTTTCACCGCCTGACAAAAAAGAACCGCGTTCACCTATCTTTGTGTTATATCCATTTGGTAGAGAAATAATTTTTTCATGTATAGAAGCTTTGGTTGCAGCATCATAAACTTGTGATTCATCAGCATATTTGCTGCCAATAATAATATTATCATAAATTGTATTTGAGAATAAAAAGGGTTCTTGATGAACATAACCTATTAAATTTCTTAAATTTTTTAAATCAATATCATTGATATTGATATTATCAATTTTTATAGTCCCATTCTTAGGTAAATAGAAACGAGGTAATAGATTAACAATGCTAGATTTGCCACTACCTGATAAACCTGTTATACCTAATGATTGTTTTGATTTTACATTAAAATTAATATTATTAAGTATGCAACTATTATCATGATAGAATGATATATTTGAAAAAATAATTTCAGCTTTATTGATATTATAATTATAAGATTTTTGTTTATAATAATTTTCATTTGGGGTGTCAAATATTTGGTAGATTCTTTCGAGTGCACCTTGTGATTGTGATATAGTTGATTGCATAGCTGCCAATTTACTCAAAGGATCAAACATTTGCCTTTGCATCAAAATAAAAGTTACTAATTCACTTATTGAAATGTCTATTGTATCACCAACAATAAAAAAACAACCTGTTCCCACAACAATAATTGGAGCAATATTAACAATAAGTGCATTTATTACCTGACTAAATGCTGTATATTTTGCAATATTAATACTTTTATTTCTTAATTTTAAACTTTCATTTTTAAAATATTTCGCAAAAATTTTTTCTGCTAGAAAACTTTTTATTATAATATGATTTAAAAAATTTTCTACACATAGTCCAGATAATTTTGAAAATTGTATTTGAGTTTTGATAGCATGCAGTTTGATCTTATTTCCTAAAATTTTTAAAAAATAAGCATGTATAGGAACAAGAAATACACTAAGAAGAGCCATTATAACATCAGTATAAAGAAAATATGTAAAGATTGAACAAACAACTGCTATCTGTAACCAAGAAGTAACAATAACTTCATTGATAAACTGTTCGCATCTATTTACATCAGTTGTAATTCTTGATGCTAAACTACCAGATGGATGAGAATTATAAAAATTATAAGATTGATGTTGAAGATGTGAAAATAAATCAATACGTAATTTATTTAAGACATGCTCCATTGCAATATTTGATAATATATTTCTAAAATATACAAATATTGGACTAATAATGATTATAATTAAAGAAAAAAATAATAATTCAGTAATTTTTGTTTGTTTATAATCAAATGATGTAACTTCATTTGAAGTTATTTCTACAATTTTACCGATAATCCATGCAATTATTACTGGCAGTATAAATTTATAAAAACCGCATATAATTGCACCAATTAATTTCCACTTAACTGGTAATAAGTATTTTAAGAATCTCAAAAATACTGGTTTATTATCTTTCATTATAAAAAATTAACAAAAGCTAAAGGTCAATAAGTACCGGTTTTTTATTATTATTGGATAAAATACATGCATCAATCATTTTTAATAATTTTAAATTATTGTTTGCAGTAAATGGAAAATCATTTCCATTTATAATGTGTAAATACCATTTATCTAAAAAAATACTCCATGGTTCATTTTTTTGAATTACATCTTTAGAATAGAAACGTTTAAATTTTGAGTTATTTATGGATAAAGAAAGTATTCCTGTGTTTTTGGACATATGAATACCATTATACCTAAGCACACCTTTTGTGCCTTCAATTCTTATAGAATAGTTGCTTGATTTGCCTGAATATCCTGCATGATAATTTATATGAATATTATCATTCATAACTATTAAAGCATTTACCATACAGTTATCAGTATAAATAGACCAACTGGGTTTAAACGCATTACAGAATACACTAAATTTATTTATATTTCCCAAAATTGATAATATATTATCAAAATGATGACATGACATTTCCCATAATACAGGATTGCTAATATTTTTAAGATTTAATATTTTATTTCTATTTTTTGAGTTATGATATGAAATATACTCTATATTACCAATAAGGCCTTTGTTAATAATATTAATTATATTTAACCAATGATTTTGAAATCTCATTTGTTGAGATATACAAAGTGTGGAATTTTTTGAATCATTAATTTTGATTAACTCATTAGCATTATCTAGGTTCATTACAAAAGGCTTTGCAACTAAAATATGTTTTACTTTTGAAAAAGATATTTTAATTAGCTTGTAATGGGTTTGACTGGGAGTATTAATCCAAACAGCATCAGGTTTATGTATGTCTAATGCTAATTCGTAATTTTTATAGGTAGGTACTTTTAAAGTATAGAAATTTTTAAAATTTTCTAATGATTTTTTATTTAAATCTACAACAGCAACTAAATTAAACCATTTTTTTTTAGTGCAGATTTTAGCATTTGTGAACTTACTCCTCCAAATCCAACAATTAATATTTTAATTCTATTTTTCATCGTAGTATTTATTTATAATATTACTTAATTGATTATAATTCGATATTGTTGATTCTTTTTTATTTTCCCATTGGTGATGTTCAATACAATAATTTCCAGTAAAATTGTTATTAAATAAACTTGTTAGATGTTTATTGTAATCAATTATGCCATTATTGATATTCACATATCCATTTTTCGGGCTCCAATTTTTTATATGAATATTTTTAATTGATTTTTTAATATAATTGTATCCTTTAGGATAAGCATTTTCATTAGATGCTGCTGCGTTTGCAGGATCCCATATAACTTTAACGTTAGTTTCATTTATTATTTGTTTTAGATTAAAACCTGTATTACCATAACAAGAAGGACTATTTTCTATTACTAACTCTTTACCATTTTTTTTGCATTCAATTATTACTTGATTAATTATATCATAAATTGAATTTGGAATGTTGCTTTCAAATAAATTCTTTTTTTTAAATGTAAATATCGATAATGTATGGATATTTAATAAATCCATTAATTGAAAACAATATTGAAGACTGTCAATTTCAAATGATATTTTTTTAGTATTATTGATATAATCTTTAAAAAAACCGGGACTCAAAACAGTGTATTTAATTTTTTCATTTTTCAAAAAATATTTTAATGTATCGATAGTATCATTCTTTAAAAATGGTATACGTCCTTCTACAAAATTTCTCAATTCATAATTTTTGATATTTAAGGGTAAACATATATCAAAAGCTTCTTCGACATTTAAGGAAGCTTCATCTGTCACGATTGATATTTGATCAAAGATTGATTTCAATTTTGTTTATTATACATATTTTTTAGAATTGGCATAATGAATGGCACATATCTCATTTGTTGAGCTAATGCCTTGCCAAGACCTAAATGATCTAAATTATTGGGATATAATCCAACTGAATTATTTGAAATATCTAAAAAGTGTTTTATTTTTCTACATTTTGAAAGATTGTAACCAAATGCAATACACTCAATAACTTCTTGTGTTTTTTGAAAATTACCACCTAAAGTTCTGTTTAAGCATGATGTATATCGAAAATGATTAGAAATGGGATCGAATGTATTATCTATTAACCAATTTACTCCATCAATAATTGCATTCTTAATTTTTTTATTTTTTGCAATTAAATAGTAACGATACAATCCAGATAATAAAAGATTTAACATAAATCCCGCTTCACCACTACATCTAGGAAATCCACATCCACAATGGCTTTCAGTTAACATTCTAATCCAACCGCTATTTGGTTTTTTCTTATTCATTACTTTTTCTGCAATAATATGTGCTCCATTGAGACAATCGACATCATTAAAATTTTCATAAAATGCACATAAATGAATTAAATGCCAACCTGCTTCTCTCGCATTAGAATAATCATAGTAATTAATAGTATTAGGATTTAATAACCATTTTTTTGTTTTTTCTAAAGATTCAAAAAAGGTTTGTTCTCCTGTAAGTAAATAGCCTAAAATAGGGCCTTCAACCCATGTATGAGATGGTATTGATTGTGTACCTTTCATCTTACTTTTAAAATATGGTGGTAGATAACCACCGGTATGACCTGGCATGTGCATGGATTGTGAACCTACTTTTGATTCATCATAATAATTATTAATTGTATCAATATTTACTAGGTGATTTGCAGCATTAAAACCCCAATTGTACCATTTATAATCACTATCTCTTAAAAATTGAATGAATGAGCATAATACTGTGTCATATTCATTATTACCCCATGAATATCCACTTTCACCATACCAATCTCCATAATTAAGATGTCCATATGTGCGCAGTTCACTTTGTTCATCATTAAAAGATTTTATTGCTTTATTCATTAAGTTTTCATAATTTGAAAATAAATTTTTATCTGGTTCACCAATTTTCCTTAATGAATTTGTTTTGTTTAAATAGTTTAGAGGAACTTTAATTATAGGTTTTTCTAAAAATATACCATCATTTATCATATTAATACTTTCTTCTGAATCACATTGATATTGGAATTCAGTTCTAATTCTCATTCCTAACTTAATATGATATAAACCATGATTTAACCAAAATTTATTGCGGTGAATTTCATCCTTATCAAAATTTAATTTGTTTTTATTGATTCCTGAAGGAAGAACTCCAATAGAAAGTTTATTTTTATCTAATTTGATTCCTTTGGGATAATTTTGCCAAAAGTCAATTATATTTATTTTGTGTTTTTCAAAATTATTATAACAAATTAAATTGCCATCAAATTGTCCTTTTATATTTTTTATTACAGATCCATTTTTAAAAGAATATTTTCTATCATCACTTTGTAAAATGTTAAAATTATCTTTTTTTAATAATTCATCATCGTTTGTAATTATTTTATTTGTATTTTTAATAGGAATTATTATTTCAATAGATTTAAATAAAACAATTAAATTTTCTTCATCATTATTACTTAGTATAGAATCATAAAAAATATTATCATTTTTATTATCAAAACTAACGTTTGGTAAATATTCAGTTGTTATTTCAAAATTGTGCTTTATGTTAATAAATTTAGAATTTTTATAACATGATACTATAAAGGTACTTTTAAAATGTTCTCGTTCTTTATAGAAATGTTTAATATCAAATATTAATTGACAATAACTTGGACCATTATCGATTAATTTTATATTTTCTACTTTTTTTGATTTAAATTTTTTATTGTTAGAGAGAGTGATTATAACTTCTAGAAAAGGATCAATTATTTTATTATTATGATTAATATAAACTAAAGATTCATTATTTATAAGTTTTAATTTAAAATTTGGATGATTAATTAAAAAATTGTTATGTTTCTTATTTTTTACTAAAAATTTATTTATTTTTTCCGTTTTTGATTTAATTATTTTAATATTTGTGTTGTAATTATTAAATAAATGAAAATGCGCCAATATCCATTTTGCACTACCATCATTCCAAAAAGATAATATTCGATATTGTATTAAATTTTCTAATCTACCTTGTTTAAACTTAAGTTGATCATTTTTATGTAAGAATCCCTTTTTTATGGGAATTCCTAATTTTGCATTTTTGTTAAAAATGTTTTTATTGCACACTTCAAGAGGAATATTTAATTTTGATTCAATAATTTTTTTGTAATCCTTGATAACGTGTTTGAAATTAGTTTTATTTTCAATTGAATATTCATCAATGATTAAAGCTTCGAATAATATTGATTTTGTAGAATTTTTTATTTTTAAGTTAAAATTGTGAATTCTAGAAAAAGGTAGTTTTTTAACGTATTCATATTGACCACAATTACAAGTGATAATAATTTTACATACAGAGGATGAATAAAAACTTATATTGAATAAATAAAATGATTTATTTGTATTAATGTGATTTATCTTTATGTTTTTGATTGACGGCAGTATATTTTTTTCTTTTGGCAACTCATTAATAAGTAAAAATTTTTCTATTCTAAAGTTACTTTTGCCTACAGCTGTAAATTGAAAAACTTCCATCTCACCATTAAAAACAATACTTTCCTTACAAATTATTAAATGTCTTTGATTATCATATTTTATAGGTTTTACTCTTCCAACAAATTTAGAACCAAGTTTTAATTCAAACGTTAGATCGTCATTTACACTTGCAAAAAGTAGAACTCCAATAAAACGTTTTCCTTTATGATCAGATTGTTTTTCAACTGTACCCCAAAAACGATGTTTTATTGTTGGGTATAACAATGAATTAGATGCATTATCTGGTAAGTATATACTGGGATTAGGGTAGGAAGATAAACCAATATCAGGCACCCAATTATCTAAATATTCCGAATCAATAGCATTCCATGAATAACAACTCTTATTATTTAATATAGAGTTGATCGAATTAATATCTGTTATATCTAAATGTTCTTTCAATTTCATGAAATTATCTTATATTAATCCACACGTTTTTCATGAATTTTTTTCTGTTACCTTTAAAATGCATTACTTTTACATTTTTTGGTATTATGTCCATTTTTTCATTCATTTCAGATGAATAGTTGTAAATATCACAATGCATTAATTTTAATTTATACATTTTATAATTATAATAGAATTCATCTTTTCTATTAAAGTTAATATTTTTTAGCATGTAATGTATTGCATCCTGGTCTCCTCCCCAAACACTTTGATATGAATATTTATCACTAAATACATCATACCATTCCTTATAAAAATTAATGGATAAATCCCTGTTAATATCATTAACGAAATGAATACCTGCATTTACAGGCCATTTATCCCAATTTCTATATGTGATACCTATGTCAAAATTGTCATCAAAAATGGTGGATAAATCAGATAATATTAATATATCTGAATCTAAAAATATGGTGGGATTGTCGTATTCATGAATAAAATAAGACCAACATTGTGATCTAGATAAAATTGGTAAATTATTATCAAGATCATATCTCAGTATATTTACATCACACGCTGTATTGAATTTTGTATGTTTGTCAGTAAGTAAATATAATTTATGGTTTTCATTAAATTTCCTTACTGATTCAAACATCATGTTTAGGAATTGATTATTTTCATCACTTTCTACATTTTTTGCTACATTTTTTGCTATCTTCAGTGTGTTTTCTGTAATGTCTACATGAAAAGCTACGAAATTAATTTTTTTTTTCCCATTATATTTACGGCCTATCAATTGTGTGTTCAATAATTTGTTCAATATCCATAGGATTTATGCCGTTCTTTTTAATTAATTCATCTATAATCAACTTATCAGATTCTATTTCATAATTAATAGGTAAATTAATCGTTTTACCATCTTGCATACTTGATTCCTTTGCAGCACATTCTGTCATCATAGCCATCATTGCATCATTATCATCATATTCTGAAGAAATCTCATTTCTAACAGTTTTAACAAAATCAACAATTGCAGACATAACAGCAGATCCATAATAATCCCTAATTATTTTTTTAGTACCAGGACTTGTGTATTTAACATCTTCTTCACCTTCATGAATGTGCTCATTTATGAATTCCACTCTACCATTTGGTAAATCCACATATGATTTAGTCCAACAATTATTCACAGCATCATTTACTATAGGATATATTTCATCTGCAATTGCACCATTTTTTAGTGCATCATCAGAACAAAATCTTACTTCTGCATCACCAAACCAATTTTTTGTTGTCCATCTTGAAATTGAACCACGACTCCCTTCTATGGAAGTTATTCCAGGTCTACCCAATCTTCCGAGCATTCCTTTTATATTTGCGGCTTGATCAATGACTATTCTATTTTCAGGAAATTTTATAAATCTTGATGTAAATTTTTCATTTGTATGATGCCTGTGTGGCATAGAACTAAATGGCATTGTTTCCATTATATGTTCAATACATTGAACTGAAACCGGATGTTCATCATAAAACTTAATCCACCTTGAATTATTATGATAACCAGTATGGTCATGATAACACACGATTCTTTTTACATCTCCAATGAATTTTGTTTTATTAATCTCTTTTGATATTCGGTCAAATGGGAATCTAAAAAAATTTTCAGCAATTCTCATTATAGTATTGTTTTCTTTAGCTTTTTCAACCATCAATTTTGATTGTTCCAAAGTAGAACACATACTTGTTTCAATTAATTGATGAATTTTGTTTTCTGATAAATAGCAAGACAACCCATAATGGATATCAATAGGGCAAATAAGTAGCGCTGCATTAATGATTTTATCATCAACAAGATTTTTTATTGAAACATAAGGTTTAACATTTAATTTTTCGGCTAATTCTTTACAACTTTTTTCGTTTGGATCACAAACAGCTACAATATTTATATAATCTTTAAGAGACTTAAATAAAGGATAATACACCTTTTTTGTCCTGTTTCCAGATCCAATTATTGCCACATTTAGTGCTTCTAACATAAAAACCTTTCAATTATGTTTATTAAATCAATGATTAATAAAATCATGTTAAATAAAAGTGATCGTTTTTTAAATTAACATATTCTCCTCTTGTACCTAATTCAATACTGGAATAATAACCATCTAAACCAAGTGAATATTTTTTCTTTTTATTTTTAATATTACTTTCTATTGTTGGAACACTATTTATTAAACATTTGGTATACTCGTGTTGTGGGTCATGCAGAACATCTAATGTTCTTCCGTATTCTACTAACTTACCTCGGCACATTACACCGACATAATGGCTTATTTTTTCAACAACAGCGATATCATGTGAAATAAAAAAAATACTTAATTTATATTTGTTTTGTAATTCGAGTATCAAATCTATAATTTGAGCCTGTATAGTTACGTCTAAAGACGATATAGGTTCATCTGCTACAATTAGTTTTGGTTTCATCGCTAAAGCTCTAGCAATACACAATCTTTGTCTTTGCCCTCCTGATAACTCATGAGGATATCGATTTAAAAAACTTGAATCTAACTTCACATCATTTAACAAATTTAATGCCACTTCATAATTCATTTTATTTTTGATAATTTTGTGTATTTCGAGGGCTTCAATTACTATTTTGTTTACAGGCATTCTTGGATTTAAAGAGGCATAAGGATCTTGAAAAATCATTTGTATTTCTTTTCTTTTTGAAATTAATTCTTTACTATTTAGACTTTCAAGATTGTTATTATCGAAAAAAATGTTTCCTTTATCTGCCTTAATTAAATTCATTAAACATCTAGCGACAGTAGTTTTTCCACAACCACTTTCACCAACCAGTGAAAATGTTGATCCTTTAAATATTTTAAGTGATACATTGTCTACTGCTTTTGTTATTATATTTTTTTTGTTAAATAATCCACTTTGTTGATAATAATATTTTGATAAGTTGTCTATACTTAATATAATTTCATTATTATTTTCATAAAAAGAATCTCTATCCTTATTTTTCTTATAATTTCCAAATACAGGCACTGCTTTTATAAGACCTTTAGTGTATTCATGTTCAGGTTTATTAAAAATACTACTAACGGTATTATTTTCTATTAACTGTCCTTTTTTCATCACTAGAATCTTATCAGCCATTTCAGACACAACTGACATATCATGAGTAATAAACATTATAGACATACCAATTTCATCAACCAGCAACTTTAATAAATTTAAAATTTGGTCCTGTATTGTTACATCTAGGGCTGTTGTTGGCTCATCAGCAATCAAAATCTTAGGCTTAAATAAAATTGCCATTGCAATCATAATTCTTTGACGCATTCCACCAGATAAATTATGTGGGTATAAATTTAATACTTTTTCTGGATTAGGAATCTGTACTTTATTTAAAGAATCAATAATTATATCTATATTTTCATTTTTTAATGTTTCTTTATGTACATTTATTGATTCAGTAAGTTGCTGTTTTATTGTATATAAAGGATGGAGTGAAGTCATTGGCTCTTGAAAAATCATTGATATATGACGTCCTCTTATTTTCCTTTTTTCATCATTATCTAATTCTAATATATTTATTTCTTTATCATTATTAAAAAAATTAATAATTCCATTAATATGCTCATTCTCTTTTCTACCACACAAACCAAGTATAGTTTGTGCTGTAACAGATTTTCCTGAGCCTGATTCACCTACAATAGCAAAAATTTCTTTTTTCTTAATTTCAAAACTCAAATTATTTACAGCTGTTACTACCTCATCTTCAGTTGTAAATTTGACTGAAAGATTTTTTACTGATAAAATTTTATCATTCATATATTTATTTTAAGGCCAGTGCTTCTCTGGAATTCCTGCTTGATAAATTTGAGAGAAACCTGTTTTATCACTTGTATAGATTATATTCTTTCCATCTGGAGAAAAACGTGGATGTGGATGTGTATTTTGTGGTGCATATACTTTTATAGGTCCATTTCCATATGGGAATGGTCCATTCCAATGATCACCTACTGATGTGGCTTCGGGTAAACAAATGGTTTCAAAATTGTTTTCTAAATTGTTTGGATCAAAAATTTGAATTCCTATATCTGGAAAATTTGTATCTGCAATTATTCTTGTTCCTTGACTGTTAGAAATAGCATGCCACGCATTAAAATTTGTTAAGGTTCTTTCTTTGCCATCTAAAATAGAAATAGCTCTCATTCCATTAGGCCAATCAACAAATGCTATTTCCTTAGTACCTGGTACCCAAGACTCGTGTGTTATCCATTCATCTGGCTTTTTTTCATAGACTCGTTTATTGCCTGAACCATCTCTTTTGATTACCCAAACTCTGTCAGTAAGTGGACCTGCGTAAAAAATGTAATTTGAATCGTCAGGACAAAATTGCATATGTGAAATACTATCTCTTTCTAGAATAACTTCATTATCACCAGTAATTGTATTGATGATTATAAATACTGACTTATCAAGAAGCTTATAAGTTACTCCCCACCACTCACCACAGTTACTTAAACAGGTTGTTCCCATTGCTGCAGCGACCATTCCTTCTTCTTTCATTTTATCTGTTTTGAAATCAATTATCTTTTCTTCGATTCCAGATTCAACTTCTACCCTCCATCCACTATTACCAGAGGTAAAATAAACATATTTACCATCTAAAGAAGGATTAATTGACCATTCATTTAATTCATCAAAGTCTGTAATTTGATAAAGGTTATAACTTGATAAATCTACAAACATAATTTGCGGGTTACCTGTTCTATGTGATATAAAAAATATTTTTGATTGTTCTTTATCATAAGCATTCACATGAAAAAATGGGTGATGCTGTATTGATTTATCACATGTTATTTGTGCTATCTGATTATTTGTTATACTATCTTTAAAAAAGATAGCTTCTTTATTATATAATTTTGGTTTCATACTACCTTCTAGTCTGTTTAGGATTTAGAGCATCATTTATTCCATCACCTAAAAAAATAAATGCTATTTGAATAATTCCAATGGTTATTGCTGGTATGATCATCAAATGAGGATAACTTCTCCATAAAGTCAAACTATCTGAAAGCATACTGCCCCAACTTGCATTTGGCGGTTGGACACCTACTCCAAGGAAACTTAAAGAGGATTCTAGAAGTATTGCACCACCAATTCCTTGTGTAACGGCTACTACTACAGGTCCAATTGAATTAGGAATTAAATGTGTTTTCATTAGATGTCTTAAATTAGAACCCATTGATATAGCTGCTTCAACATAAAGTTGTTGTTTGATACTTAATATTTGGCCTCGAATAATCCTTGCGTAAGAAGGCCAGCTTATAAGAGCTATTGCTCCGAATACGATTACAAAATCAATAATATATGTATTTAAAAAAAATGTGTTTTTAGTAGATTGATACAGAGAATCAAACAAGTTTGCTATGGGAGGTTTGATTGTAGCGTTAATTAGTATTGCTAACAACAAACCTGGAACAGACATTGTTATATCAGTAAGCCACATGAGAAATGAATCCACTTTTCCACCACTAAATCCAGCTATAGTTCCAATAATTACTCCTAAAAAAAGACTTATTATTGTAGTTGTAAACGCAACTATCGCTGCAGTTCTTGATCCAAAAACCATTCTACTGTATATGTCTCTACCCATCGGGTCAGTACCTAAAATGTAATCTTTACTAGGACCTTCTAAAGCCCGATCTATATTCTGAGAAAGAAAATCATAAGGAGCTAATAATTCACCAAAAATTGCAAAAATAAAAAATATAATAACAACAATAAATCCCGCAATCGCTAAATAATTATTTAATAATCTTTTAATTGCAATTTCTTTAAGAGACTTCGATCGATAATTAAGATCATTCATTTGCAATTCTTGGATCAAGCAAATAATAAATTACATCAACAACTAAATTGCTAAACATAACAATTAATGTTCCAACCAAAACGGTTGACATTATAAGAGGATGATCAACATCTCTAATTGCATCTATACTCATTTTTCCAAAACCAGGAATATTAAATATAAGTTCAACAAATAATGCACCATTTATTAATGTTATCATTACTAATCCAAGAGATGTTACTACAGGTGCAAGTGCAGGTTTAAGTATATGCTTAAAAATAATTATTTGTTCTGACAATCCTTTAGCTCGAGCAGTTCTAACATAGTCTTCATTCATAATTTCAAGCATTGATGATCTTGTCTGCCTTAAAATTATTGGTATTGTAGATATAGTAATTACTATAACAGGTAGTATAACCTGTGAATTAAAAATTCCATTCCAACCATAAGGGACGTTCATCACAGGCACTACTAATACAAAAAACAACAATAAAATTGGACCAGTTACAAAAACAGGTATTGCATTTATAGTTATAATCGTCCCAATTATAGATAAATCTAACCATTTGTTATGATATAATGAGGCCACTATTCCTAACGGTATACCTAAAATAGCCATAAATAATGTTGCTGCAAATCCAAGTTGTATTGATATCCATAATCTTGGTTTAATCATTTCCAATACTGGTCTTTGGCTTCTAAATGATGTGCCCCAATCACCTTGTAAGACATTCAATAAATATCGGTTAAATTGAATAAATAAAGGGTCATTTAATCCAAACTTTTCTCTTTCAGAATCAATCATTGACTGATCTAAGTACTGTGTGTTTCCTAATTCATCTAAAAACATTTGTTTTATTGGATCACCGCCACCATAAAACATCATAGAATAACTAACAAACAATACTAGGAATAATCCAGTAGACCAACGAATCATTCTTATGAAAATAAAATAAAACATAAAAAAAA
>CEOJ01049159.1_pt1 | contig 13960 bp, 13 predicted proteins | sample 530281 | NCBI WGS metagenome assembly CEOJ01 (sample SAMEA2619879, study PRJEB7988) | marine metagenome | isolation source: saline water (ENVO:00002010), including | reverse complement strand
AATCAGTGGGTCACTGGTTCGAGCCCAGTTCGGGGAGCCACTCTCTACTTATTCTTCAACGTTAAATAATTTGTTGTAGATACTCCATTGATCATTAATTTTTATAAGTGATAATGTATCTAGAAAAGAAATGCCCAAATATTTGTCTCTAACTTTAACAGCAGCTGTTGTGCCTTCTACGACAGTAGAAAGTATTTCATATTCAACATCTGAAGGCTCTTGAGCAGCAACAAAATCAGCAAAATCTTCTGTACTCATTTCTAAGAAATCGCCATGCAAATGGCCTACTACTTTTCCATTTGGATGAAATGCTTCTTTAACTTTAGCTGCACTTGATTCCTTCAATGACTCAATATATATTTCAACGACTTTTTTTACACTTTCTGAACAACTCATAATTCTCCTAAAATTTATTATAAAATTTTCTTAACTGCTTCAGCTATTCTTTCTGCACTTTTAGGGTATTTTCTTATCCAAAGCTCAGGTTCAATAATTTCTAGCTCAGATAAATAAAAATTCCTGTTCTCGTCCCAAACTATATCAACCCTGCCGTAAAGAGGTATTGATTTGCATGATTGAAATACTTTTTCAGCAAATAAAATTTCTTCTTTAGTTGGGTCATAGTTATTAACTGTGCCACCAAAATCATCTTGCACTCTGAAATCGCCAGGTTTTGCTTTTTTAAGAACTGCATGAGTAAAATTTCCATCAAACACCATTAATGATGCCTCACCAAATTCTTCAATAGTTTTAATATATGGTTGAACAAGCATATCTCTTTGATGTACTAGTTCTTCGAATAATTTTTCTTTGGCATTTATGTCACCATTTAGAATTTTATATGTTTTGAATGCTGAAGCAGATATTGCTGGCTTAATTACTAAATCTGACCACTTATTTATTCTGGATATATTACCTAAAGTTTGCGCGCAATTTTTATCAGCAAAAAAGGTTGGCACAATTTGAATTCCTTTTTCCTGTAAATCTTTTAAATAGTGTTTGTTTATATTCCATTTTATTAGATCATAGGAATTTATAAGTTTAGTTTGGCCTTTTATCTCTTCAAGCCAAAGAAAAAATTCTTCAAGTCTTTTAAAATAATCCCATATTGTCCTAAATAAGATACATTTAGTTTCATTCCATTTATAAGAAGAATCATCCCAATAAGTAATACCTACACTTAAACCTTGTTTTTCTAGAGCAGCTTTTAAAAGCTGCTCTTCATCTAATATATTTTGGATATATGGGGTGATTTTGCCAGGCCTATAATAAGCCTGGCATGTCAACAAAGTAATATCTGTCATTAAAGAAGTTTGTCTTTAAGGTACTCAATTTGAAGAGCTGTCATGAACGCTGACTGTTTAAGATTTGCTGCAGCAGAATGTCCTCCTTCTACGTTTTCGTAATAAATAACTTTATGTCCTTGATCTAACATTTTCGCAGCCATTTTTCGGGCATGACCAGGATGTACTCTGTCATCTTTAGTTGAAGTATAGAAATATATTTCTGGATAACTTCTATCAGCAAATACGTTTTGATATGGAGAATACTTACTGATGAAACTCCACTCTTCAGGATTATCAGGATCGCCATACTCATCAACCCATGATGCTCCAGCCAACAACTTATCATAGCGATACATGTCTAAAAGCGGAACAGCGCAGATAACTGCATTAAATAGTTCAGGTCTTTGTGTAACAACTGCTCCAACTAGCAAACCACCATTCGAGCCTCCCCTTATTCCAAGATGATCACTTGATGTTATATTTTCACTAATTAATGTCTCAGCAACTGCGATAAAATCATCATAAGCACGCTGCCTATTTTCTTTGAGAGCTGACTGATGCCATTTAGGTCCAAATTCTCCACCACCACGAATATTTGCAATCACATAAACTCCACCGGAATCAAGCCATTGTCTTGCAAATGATCCCAGATAAGATGGTGTTTGTGATATCTGGAAACCACCATAACCATAGAGTAACGTTGGGTTCATAGAATTTTTTTCCATATCCCTATTTGATATTTGAAAATATGGGATCTGAGTTCCATCCGCAGAAGTTGCATATAGTTGTTCAACTTTATATTTTTCTGGAGCAAATTTTTCTGGCAAGGATTTTATTTTCTTAAAATCTTTAGATTCATTCGCATAGTATAGTGCTGAAGGTTGAGTAAAGCTTTCAGCATTGATAAATATGTGATCAGACCATTCATCTACACTTGAAATTGATATTGCAGCATTACTAATTTCACGTAATTCACTTTCCTTCCAATTAGTTCCAACTTTTTCAAAATGCAGAATCTTGCCATTAATATTGTCTAAAATATTCACGTAGATTTCATTTTTAGCTATTCCTACACTTCTAAGAAATCTTTTATCTGTGGGAGCAAAAATTAATTCTACTGAGTCGTTAGTAATATCTTTATTTAAAGCATCTTCAATATTAACAGCAACTAGAGAACCAGAAACGTAACCTCTCCAATCTTGATCTAAGCTCAGTATTAATGATCCTTGAAATGTTCCATTTACATCCATTCTTAAAGGAAGGTCTAATTCGATCAATTCATCGCCTTTCTTTAGATGTAAGACTTTTGTAAAAAAGGTTGGACCTTCAAGAACACCAAAATAATTACCATCTGGTCGAATTGAAGAAAATGGAAAGCTAAAGATTTTTTCATAAGCCCCTTCAAATATAGTTTTTGCTTCATTTAAAGATTCCCCCCTATTCCAAACTTTTACTTGTCTTGGGTAGCCAGATTCATTCATACTCCCTTCCCCAAAATCTGTAGCAACCATAATTTGGTTTTCATTTAGCCAACTTAAATATTGTTTAGATTCTGATGTATTAAAACCATCTTCAATAAATATTTTATTTACTAAATCAAATTCTCTAACCACAACAGCATCCTTTCCACCAATAGATAGCCTTAGCAAGCATCTATTAAATTCTGGGGCCAAACAATCAGCACCTTTATACACCCAATTTTGATCTTCTGCTTTTGCTAATTCATCAATATCTAGCACTACTTCCCAGATTGGATTGTCTGTTTGATATGATTCAATTGAAGTTTTTCTCCATATACCACGAACATTTTTTTCATCACGCCAAAAGTTATACATTTCTTCTCCCATAATATAGGCATAAGGTATTCTGTCATTTGACTGATATTCCTCTAATAACTCTTCATAAATTTTGGCGAAGCTCTCTGATTCAGCATATCGAGATTTTGTTATTTCATTCTGCTCATCTACCCAAGTTAAGGCATCAGCACCTTCAACTTCTTCGAGCCACAAATAATTATCATTGGTATCAACAACTATTTCATTTTCTTTTTCTTGACTGCAACCGACAATTAATAACGATAAAAAAATAAGTATGGTTCTATTCATCATTTAATTTTACGTGTTTTGTTGATTTTTCCATAATTTTGAAAAAAGATTTATTATCAGACTATGTCTATCGCTTTCATTTCTGATTTACATCTTGAACCTATCGAAAATAATAGAGTAATAAGTTTTTTTAAATTCTTGAATAACGCAATTTATAAGTACAAAGAACTATACATTCTTGGAGATTTTTTTGAGTACTGGATTGGAGATGATGATACGCAGCCAATTAATAAATTAATAATGCAAAAACTGAAACATGCATCAAATAATGGACTTAGAATCTATTTTATTCATGGCAATAGAGATTTTCTTGTTGGCTCAGACTTTCAATCTGAGACTGGTATAAAAATCTTAGAAGATCAGTACACTTTTAATCTCGAAGATAAAAAAATAATGATTGCTCATGGAGATACTTTTTGTGTTGATGATGTTGAATATCAAGAAATGAAAAAGGAAATTAGATCTAATTCCTGGAAAAAAGATTTTCTTGCTAAATCAATTAATGAAAGAGTTGATTTTGCAAATGAGCTTAGAGTAAGAAGTGCTGAAAGAAATAGCAATAAACCAGAAAATATTATGGACGTTAATGATGATTATGTTCTAGACATTATTCAGAAAGAGAAAATTGATATTTTAATTCATGGACACACACATAGACCCGGAATTCATAATCTTTCAAATGGTTCAATTAGAGCAGTTTTGGGAAGTTGGGAAGAAGAAGGATGGGTTGCAGAATATACTAATGGAAATTTAGAACTTATTTCTTTCTCTATATGAATATTTAATATAATATACTGTATATACATACAGTATATTATATGTTTTCTGATAAGAAAATAAGGGATGCCTTTTCCCATAAAAAACAAAAACATTCTGGCTTTCCTAGTCCAGCAAGCGATTATATTGAAAACCCAATAGACCTTAATCAACTTCTTATAAAAAAACCTAGCGCTACATTCCTTATGCGATTTAAGGGAGAGGGAATGATTTTTTCAGGCATAAAGGAGGATTCAATATTAGTTATCGATAGAAGTCTTAAACCCAAGAATGGAGATATAGTGGTGGCCTCTATTGGTGATGAGTTTTTCTGTCGAAAAATTATTATAGGAAGGGAAAAATTATTAGTAACAGATTGTCTGAATAATAAAACTAAAGATCTAAATAATATTCTTGAATTTAATTTTATTGGTGTCGTTACTTCATCAATAAATATCTATTGATGTTTGCATTAGTAGATTGCAATAGTTTTTATGCATCATGTGAAAAGATATTTAGACCGGATCTAAAAAATAGGCCCGTTATTGTCCTAAGCAATAATGATGGCTGCATTATTGCCAGGTCAACCGAAGCTAAAAAAATGGGCATAAAGATGGCTCAGCCTTGGTATCAAATCAAAAATCAGTATTTATCCAGTGGTGGTATAGCTTTTTCTTCAAATTATGAGTTTTATGCAGACATCTCAAACAGAGTAATGAATACACTAACTGAACTATGTCCAGAAATAGATATATATAGTATCGATGAAGCATTCTTGGATTTAAGATCATACAAGAAGAATATAGATTTAGTCAGACTATCTTATGAGTATAAAAAAAGAATTAAAAGATGGATTGGAGTTCCTGTCAGTATAGGTATAGCCCCAACAAGAACTCTGTCAAAATTAGCAAATAAAGTAGCAAAGGATGACAAAAGGTTTGAGGGGGTAGCAATATTTGAAAGAAAAGAAATTACTGATCATTTATTAAAGAATGCTGATATTGCTGATGTTTGGGGCATTGGTAGAAGATTATCAAAAAAATTAAGAGAAATAGGAATAAATAGTGCTTTTGAATTAAGCAGATTAGATCCTCGATTAGCTGGAAATAATTTTAGTGTAGTTCTAGAAAAAACCATTAGAGAATTGAGAGGAGAATCATGTATAAATCTTAACAACATCAATGAACCTAAGAAGCAGATAATAGTCAGCAGAAGTTTTGGTAGAGGTATAACCTCAAAAAGCATATTACATGAAGCTATAAGCTTCCATGCAAATAGGGCTGCTGAAAAATTAAGGCATGAAAAACAAAAATGTAGATTAATAACTGTTTTTATAAGATCAAATAAATATAGCAGTAGAGTAAAACAGATATATGCATCTAAACATATTAATTTAATACACCCTACTGACGACTCTCGAATTATAGTTAAGAGCGCAAATCAAATATTAGATATGATATATAGTCAAGGTTATGAATACTCTAAAGCAGGCATTCGTTTAGATGATTTTGTAAGTAATTTTGGTTATCAAATGTCACTATTTAATAAAACAGCAGACACGAAGTCATCAGAAAGGTTAATGGAGGTTGTAGATCAAATAAAATTAAGAGAAGTAGCAAAAATTGGTTTCGGCAATCAAGGGGTTAGAAATACCTGGAGAATGAAAAGGGAGATGAAATCAAAAAGATATACAACAAATATCAATGAGATCCCTTTAGTCAAATAACTGATTTCCCAACAATATATCTTTCATAGTGAGCTAATGACAATTCAAAGAATTCTTTATTAATATCTTCCTTTATTGCGGACAGAGGTATATTCATAAATTCACTTTTTACAACCACTCCCACTTCTTCTAAATCTATATCTTCAATGGAAAATGTTCTAAAAAGATCAAATATCCAACACAATGGGTCTAATTCCTGATTAAAAGATATGTTTGCTTCTTTTAGTTTATTTTTTAGTTTCTTGGAATCGGAGATTATAAATTTATCATTTAGTATAGTAATTTTAAATTTTTGTAGTCTTTCATTAACCAAACTTTTCTCGTTATCTGAATATTTAATCCATCCAGTAACTTCATGACTAAATCTTTTACATCCCCTACATATATGATCTCCATAAGAAGTTGAACATACTCCGATACATGGTGTTCTTTTTAGCAGGTTATTTGACATTATATTTATTGATTCTTTCTATTAAGATAACTTAGATGTAGAATTGTGATCAAATTTTTTAATGATTATGTTGCAAAAATATTATGAAGAGCGCGATAAAAGAAAGAAAGAAGGCTTACCACCTATTCCTTTAAAAGCTCAAGAAGTTCAAGAGATAGCTAATGCTTTTGAAAATGGCTCCGAAGATTCAGAGCTATTAGGTCTTATTGAAAATCAAGTTTCTCCTGGCGTAGATGAGGCAGCATATGTAAAAGCAGCATTTTTAAAAGATTTAGCCTTAGAGAAAACTAAAACAAATTTAATTACACCACAAAAATCAATTCAACTACTTGGAACAATGTTAGGAGGCTACTCAGTTGAAGCATTGGTTGAAGTATTAAAGAAGGGTAAGTTTGCAGCTGAAGCTGCAGAAGCACTCAAGAATACAATTCTTGTATATGATTCTTTCAATGAAATTTTTGAACTAAGCAAAAATAACTCTCATGCTAAATCAATTCTTGAATCATGGGCAAATGCAGAATGGTTTGAGAATAAACCTACTTTAGATAAAGAAATTGAGCTAACAATATACAAAGTAAGTGGAGAAACAAATACTGATGATTTTTCTCCGGCAAAAGAAGCTTGGTCAAGACCAGACATTCCTCTACATGCACAAGCCTTCTTAAAATTCTCTGAAAATATTGAAAAACCATTGGAAGAATTAAATAAATTAAGATCCGATGGCTCTCAATTAGTGTTTGTGGGAGATGTTGTTGGTACCGGATCCTCAAGAAAATCAGCTGTAAATTCAATGTTATGGCACATGGGGTCTGATATTCCTTTTGTCCCGGCAAAGCGAACAGGAGGTTTTTGTTTTGGAAATAAGATAGCTCCTATTTTTTATAACACATTACAAGATTCAGGAGCTTTTCCCTTAGAGCTTGATGTTGATAAATTAGAGCATGGGAAAAAAATAATTCTTAGGCCCTACTCTGGTGAAGTGCTTGATAGTAAAACTGGAAATATTTTAAGTACTTTTAACCTAAAAACAGATGTCATTTTTGATGAAATAAGAGCTGGTGGAAGAATTAACTTAATCATTGGAAGACAACTTACAGATAAAACAAGAGAAAAATTGGGACTAGATCCTTCTGATAAATTTCATAGATATGGCGAAGATAAACAGACTAATAAAGGTTTTACATTAGCTCAAAAAATGGTTGGAAGAGCATGTGGAATGGAAGGCGTTAGAGCCGGACAGTATTGTGAGCCAAGAATGAAGACTGTTGGCTCTCAAGATACTACAGGCCCAATGACAAGAGATGAATTAAAAGAACTTGCATGCTTAGGTTTCTCTTCTGATCTAGTAATGCAATCTTTCTGTCATACAGCTGCGTACCCTAAACCTGTAGATGAAGTGACTCATAGAACATTACCAGATTTCTTCATAAATAGGGGTGGAGTTTCATTGCGACCTGGTGATGGAATCATTCATTCATGGTTAAACAGAATGCTAATACCTGATACGGTTGGAACAGGAGGAGATAGTCATACAAGATTTCCAATAGGAATTAGTTTTCCGGCAGGATCAGGTATGGTAGCTTTTGCAGCCACTCTCGGAGTAATGCCACTAGAAATGCCAGAAAGTGTTCTTGTTAGATTTTCAGGAGAACTCAAGCCAGGAATTACTATAAGAGATCTCGTGCATGCTATTCCTTATTTTGCAATGAAACAAGACCTTCTTACTTTGGATAAAAAAACTAAAAAGAATATATTTTCAGGAAGATGTCTTGAAATAGAAGGCTTACCAAATCTTAAAATAGAGCAAGCTTTTGAACTTTCAGATGCTTCAGCAGAAAGATCGGCTTCAGGATGCACAGTTAAACTTGATAAAGAACCAGTTATTGAATACTTAAAGTCTAATATAACTTTATTGAGATGGATGATTTCAGATGGATATCATGACCCTAAAACTCTGGAAAGGAGAGCTAGAGAAATGGAGAATTGGATAAATAATCCTATCCTTATGGAAGCAGATGACGATGCTGAATATGCTGCAGTAATAGATATTCCTTTAGATGAGATAACTGAACCTCTGTTGTGTTGCCCTAATGACCCAGATGATGTTAAGCCTCTTAGTGAAGTAGCTGGAAATATTGTAGATGAAACATTTATTGGTTCTTGTATGACAAATATTGGTCATTTTAGAGCAGCTGGAAAATTATTAGATAAATATGGCAAATCTAAAACAAGGCTTTGGGTGGTCCCTCCTACAAGAATGGATGAACATCAGCTTACAGAAGAAGGTTATTATGAAATATTCAATAATTCTGAGGCTAGAGTTGAAATTCCAGGTTGTTCATTATGTATGGGTAATCAAGCTAGAGCAGCTGACAACTCAGTTATGGTTTCAACTTCTACTAGAAATTTTCCAAATCGAATGGGGGATGGAACAGATGTCTACTTAGCTTCTTCTGAAGTTACTGCCATAACATCACTTCTTGGAAGAATACCAAATCTGGAAGAATATAAAGAATATATGGCAGATCTAAATACTATGTCAGAAGAAGTATTTAGGTTTATGAATTTTAACGAAATAGAAAATTATCTAGGCAAGGTTAGAAAAATGGATATACCTCATCTAGATATAGAAGATGTTAAGAGTTAAGAGATTTTCTTTTTTTCTCAAGATAATTTAGATACTCATCTGTAATTTCTGTTGGATATATTCCTGTAAAAATAGAATTCTCTACACCATCTAACTGTGGATTAAGCTCTAAAACTGACTCAACTAAATCTGCTAAGTCTTGATAAACTAAATTATCACAACCTATAAATTCTTTTATTTCTTCTAGGGATCTATTACTGGCGACTAATTCACTTTTAGCAGGCATATCAATCCCATACACATTTGGAAATTTAACTTCAGCAGATGAAGAAGCTACAGATACCTTATTTGCTCCAGCCTTATAGCACATATTAACAATCTCTTTCATAGTTGTTCCTCTGACAATTGAATCATCCACCAATAGAACATTTTTATTCTTAAATTCATCATTAATTGGATTTAATTTTCTTCTTACTGAACGTCGTCTCATTTCTTGTTCAGGCATAATGAAAGTTCTGCCAACATATCTATTTTTTACAAACCCATAGATAACTTCTTTATTTAAACACTCGGCTACTTTTGTTCCGCTAGTAATTGAACTCTCTGGTATAGGTATCACTACATCAATATCATTGTCAGGTATATTTTTTTTAATTTTTTCAGCAAGCTTTACGCCCATATTTTGTCTTGCTTGATAAACACTTACGCCATCAATAACTGAATCTGGTCTGGCAAAATAGACATATTCAAATAAGCATGGAGTTAAGGCAGTATTATCTGAGCAAATTTTCGTATGCATTTCTCCATCTTTACTAATAAATAAAGCTTCTCCTGGTTTGAGATCTCTTTCAATATAATAATTAGAAGATGAAAATGCTGCGCTTTCAGAAGTGATCATATAATCTTTTGTACCATCTGAATTTTTTCTTGAGCCTAAAGTAAGAGGTCTAATGCCATGTCTATCCCTAAACGCTAGAAGTCCATGTCCAGTAATTATTGATACAACATTTATACTACCCTCACATCTTTTAAAAGTAGATTGTACTGCTTCAAATAGAGTTTCAGGATTTGGTTTTTTTTGATTATTTTTAGATATTTCATGAGCAAGAATATTTAAAAGAACTTCTGAATCTGAGTCAGTAGAAATATGCCTTAAATCACTATTAAATAACTCTGCTGCCAATTCTTTTGTATTAGACAAATTACCATTATGAGCTAGCGATATACCATAAGGAGAGTTTACATACATTGGTTGCGCATACTCTTTAGAATTTCCGCCTGCAGTAGGATATCGAACATGCCCTATTCCATAATTGCCTTTAAGTCTTTCAAAATGTCTCTGAGAAAATACTTCTCTTACAAAACCTTTGGATTTTCTAGAATGTAGATTTTCACCTTTACATATAGTAATGCCAGCAGCATCTTGACCTCGATGCTGTAACATAATTAAAGCATCATAGAGCTCAGTAAAACAATTATCTTTTTGAACTATCCCAACAATTCCACACATTAGTTTAATAAGTAGATAAAGATGTTCTCAAAATATGAGATCAAAATATTTATTACAAATGAATTGTACACCAAAGATGACTCAGATAAATTAGGAAATAATTTAAGTATAAAGAATATTAAAAGTAAAAATCTAATAATAGCAATGGTAATTCCTATAACTAAACTTGCTGCCCCCTTAATTTTTGGTACATATAAGCCCAAAAAAAAGTTAATAAATGGTAAACCAGCACAAGCAAATAGGCCTATAAGGATGTTATATATTGAGTATGCATAATCAAAACCTTGATCACGAAAATATCCATAGACTGGAATAAGGTTATTAAGAATAATGTAGACGTAAAAAAAGAGTATTGATAAAAACACTAACTCTCTTACGACTCCATTATTCCTTACCCTAAAAATCGCTAACGCCATTCCTGTAAATAACAGGAGGTCTAGAATACTGAAACCCATTTTTAACTAAGGATCTTAAGAATTTTGCTTACAAAATCTCTTAATTCTCGTCTATCTATAATTTTATCTATGAAACCTTTTTCTAATTGTTTCTCTGCAGTTTGAAAATCTTTTGGCAAATCTTCTTTAACGGTATCTTGAATAACTCTTTTTCCTGAAAAACCTATTCTTGCGTTTGGTTCGGCAATAATAATATCTCCAAGCATTGCTAAACTTGCAGTCACACCTCCGTAGCAAGGATCAACTAAAACCGATATGAAAGGAATTTTTCTATTTTTTAATTTTTTAATGGCGGCTGCTGTTTTGCCCATCTGAAATAATGAAATCATAGACTCCTGCATTCTTGCTCCACCACTTGTTGAAAAAGATATGAGTGGGATCTTTTTTTCTATAGAATGCTCTACTGCTTTAACAAATCTTTTTCCTACTACTGCGCCCATAGAGCCGCCAAGAAAATCAAATTCAAAAATAGCAACTACAATCTCTCTATCTTTTATCTTTCCCGTACCAATAGATAAAGCTTCATCAGTTTTACTTTTCTTTAACGCTTCATGAAATCTATCTTTATATTTTTTTGTATCTATAAATTTTAAATAATCTTTAAATTCTTCTTTTTCATTTAAACTGCTATAAGTATTCTCATCAAATGTAATTTCGATTCTTTCTGATACATTTATTTTGAAGTGATTAGAGCACTTTGAGCAAACATATGAGTTTTTTTTCAATTCTGGAATATAAAGAATAGATCCACATTTTTCACAAGATTTCCACAAACCCTCTGGAATTTTACTATTGCTATCTTTTCCAAAAGTCTTTGAAATATTTTGTTTTAATGTTGGTATAAAGTCTTTAATCCAATTCATCTAAAAAAACCTTATTTTTTGTATAAGTGAAACTATTATACTCCGGACCTGTAAAATATAATCCATTTGGAGATACAGTTTTGCAGGCCTTTTTTCTATTTTTTGCTTTAATAATATTTTTGAATTCAGTCACTGAAATATTTTCCTTGCCAACTTCTATTAGTGTTCCAACTATTATTCTTATCATATTTTGAAGAAAAGCATTGCCCTTAATTTTAAATAAAATATATTCTCCATTGGTTGTAAATTTAGCAAAATAGATAGTTCTTACAGATGTTTTTGATTGACAATTAGCGCTTTGAAATGAAGAAAAATCTTTTTCTCCTAAAAGATATTTGCATGCATTATTCATTTTTTTAATATTTAAATTAGACCTGATCCAGAGGCAATTATTTGATTCAATCGCTGGTTTTTCCGAAGAATTTTTTATCAAATAAATATAAGAACGTAACTTTGCATCAAAACGAGCATGGAGACTATCTTCAACCCTAAAAATATTCTTCAAAGCTATATCTTCAGGCAAATAAGTATTTGCTCCTCTCACCCAAGATTCATTAGATCTTCTTGATGTGGAATCAAAATGTATTATTTGATTTGTTGCATGTACCCCAGCATCTGTTCTTCCTGAACAGGTTGTAAGAATTTTATGATTTGCCACTTTACTTAACGCCAACTCAATTTTTGTCTGGATAGTGTTTTTTCTAACCTTTTGTTTTTGAAAACCATGATATTTGGTTCCTTGATATTCAATTTGAGCAAAAAAACGGGCCATCAGCTAACCTTTTCTCTTAATTCATTAATTTGTTTTAGTTGTTTTTTAGTTAATTGGTACTTTTCTAATTTTTTTAACAAATTAATTGCCTTACTCTTTTTTCCCATATTTACTAAAGCAATAGCTAGATCTATTTTTTGACGGATTGCATCTGAACTAATTTCATTATTTTTTTCAGGTTTCTTAAGTGGTTTTTCTTGATCACTTAATTCTTGATTGGTTTTATTTTTATTTCTTATTGCTAATTCGGCAATAAATAAAATAACAATTGCAAAAATTACAATTAATTCAACATTGCTAAGCTCAATATTAAATTCCTCCAATAAAAATTTAGATGGGTCTTGAATAATTGAATTGAAGTCTAGTCTATTAATGAAATCTTCAAAGGTCTCTATCAACATTTGAGCATTGCCCTCTATCTAACAATATCTGATCTAAAATACACATTGCTGCCATTGCTTCTAGAATTGGTGTTGCTCTAAGTCCAACACATGGATCATGCCTGCCCTTAACTTGTAAATCTACTTCATTATTTTCTATATCTATTGTTTTTGTGCTTTGTGAAATGCTTGATGTTGGTTTAAGAGATACAAATATATCAATATCGTCGCCATTTGATATTCCACCTAAAATTCCACCTGAATTATTTGTCTCAAAACCGTCTTTATTTATTAAGTCTCTATTCTCAGAACCTTTCATTTCTACAACTTTGGTACCAGAACCTAATTCAACAGCTTTTACTGCATTAACACTCATCATAGATTTAGCTAATTCAGCATCAAGCTTTGAAAATACTGGTGAACCTATTCCAGGCATCAGGCCTTCTATTCTTACAAGAATCTTCGCCCCTATTGAATCTTGCTCTTTCCTTAATTTATTAAAAAACTCTTCCAATTCATTAATTTTTGAACTGTCAGCAAAAGAAAAGGTATTATTTAGAACAGCAGAAAGATCAATTGATTTAGCCTTTATTGAACCAATTTGAACCACACCTCCAGAAATTTTTACTTTCATAGATGATAAAATCTTTTTAGCTATTGCCCCTCCAGCAACACGCATTACTGTTTCTCTTGCACTTGCTCTTCCGCCACCTCTATAGTCTCTTATTCCATACTTTTTAAAATAAGTGAAATCAGCATGTCCGGGTCTCAACTTATCCTTTATATCTTCATAGTCTTTTGATTTTTGATCAGCGTTTCTTACTAAAAGTCCAATTGGTGTACCTGTTGTTTTGCCTTCAAAAACTCCAGATAATATTTCAACTCTATCTGGTTCTTTTCTTTGTGTAACATGTTTGGACTGTCCAGGTTTTCTTCTGTCTAATTCTGCCTGGATAATTTCTTCATTTAATTCAATATTTGGAGGACATCCATCAACTATTGCTCCCATAGCCAAACCATGACTTTCACCGAATGTTGTTAATTTAAAAATTGTTCCAAAAGTATTTCC